>Ga0315913_1003283_pt1 | contig 19390 bp, 10 predicted proteins | sample MpolsnodulesMG_FD_207736 | JGI IMG/M metagenome (GOLD analysis project Ga0315913, IMG submission 207736) | Medicago polymorpha root nodule microbial communities from Los Angeles, California, United States - small nodules | ecosystem: Host-associated > Plants > Roots > Nodule | place: USA... | reverse complement strand
CCATGAAGGTATTCAGAGATGGATTTCGATCCTTTTGTGGATCGAGAAAGTCTTTCTTTGAGGTGCATGATTCTTGCACGAGTTTTGCTTGCAAACATCTTAGTGAGGATGTCCCAAGCTTGTTTGGAGGTCTTAACATTGCCTAACATGGTTATGACACTAGCATCAACAGATGAGATGATAGCATGAAGGATCAATTGATCCTGTCGTTTCCAACGAGTGTAGGTTGCGTCAGTGTTTGAGGCTGGGCTTGGTTTGGTGCCATCAACATAACCTATAAGGTCATAACCTACTAGCAGCGCATTGAACTGGACATGCCAGGCAGGGAAATTGTTGCTGGTCAGTTTCAGTGATGATTGTGTGTTGAGGGCCACAACATAGTTGGCATTTGAGGTGATTGGAATTTCAGATGTGGAAGAAGGCATGGTGAATTTTCTGGATCGGTTTTACAGATTAAACCAAATCTGCTGATACCATATAAATTATATATCATTGAATATATTTGTCTTACCTTACAATTGATCATATACATGTATATATTACAAGAGTGATAAATACAATTGAATTGCTTGCTTGACAGATGCCTAAATGTTAGCTTTGCAGCTGTAACATGCCATAAACATATGTACGTACAACACCATGATTATTGTTATTAGCTTGCGGTCCATTACATTCCATCCACCTCTTCCACTCATATCGGCTAAACTCATTTTAAACCTTTGATCTCAAACTCTTCTAATTGTCCAGAATTGAATGAAAATTGACCATGAGAAAATTAAGGGCTATTTTCAAAATTTTAAAAACATCCGTATGCTAATTAAATACGTGAAAAATTGAATTTATGTTGAGGTTTTGAAAGTGAACTGGTCAAAGTAAGGACTAAGGATATTTTATGTTTATTTTATATGTTTTGATTGAGCTTGATGTTGTATAAAAAAAAAATTAAGTGCAAAGTCCCCTGCTCGCATTTCTTGTTCTTGGACGATGTCAACACTCAATTGAAAAGTCCAGACGTTGATACATGTTCAGGGAACCAGCATGACCCATATAAATTTTCAAGCTTAAAATATATGTTAACTTTTGCTATATATGATTTCTTTAGTTAAGTTTTTTTTTTCTCTTCAGTTTCAAAAACATATTAGTAAAACAATTTGTTTAGTAGTACGTAATTAAACACGTTACTAATGATGCACACAACACAAAAATCCATTCTGTAATTTAAATTTGATTGATTATAAATATGCATGTCCGAATCATATTGGAAATGTTTATGCCTTGTTTCTTTGTTTGATTGCATTGTCAAGCATTCATCCATTGAATTATCGAAAAGGTCAACTGCAGACTTTTCCCTCCTGTTGAATTGATATTCAATGGCGACAAAGCTTGCTTAGTTATCGAAAATGTCAATTACAGACTTTTCCCCGTTGAATCAATATTCACTTATGATAAAAAAACAAATTGTCCAGATTTTTATTCCCTGCCAGATTATAATTACATATAATTAATATTATATGCATCACCATTGGTCGGAATGATATTATGTATATTGTTGGAGGAATATTATTTGCATCACTCTCAAATGATTATATTACTTTTATTATAATGATGATAAATACATTATTTTGTCAACAAAAAAAAACATTATTGTTTGATCCATAAGTCTTAATTCAACAGACAAAATACCAAAACTGTTTCCTTAAAAATAGGTTAAAATTGTTAGGCGGATATCATGACCGTAGAGTTCAAACCACGGTTCCTCCACATATATTTCAACGACTATAGCTATTTTGTCAATTTTAAAAAAAAAAATACATCACTGTTTGTTGCATATAATTTGGTATATTTTCTTTTTTTTGACAAGAATTTGGTATATTCTCTATCTTTCGTTTATAATCCTTCGTATATGGGCATAATAGTTTATAGATGCAAATGAAGTAATAATGGTTAAAAGTTTTTGTAAAAAAAAAAAGATTGAAAGTCAATAACAAGAGATCACATGAAGAGGAAGAAGAAATCAATAACAAGAATCAAACTCCACATGGTTTTTCTTTTGATTTTTCTTTTCTTGTTTAATGTTCATCAAATATTCAAATATCTCCATACAAACACCTATATCTTATCAAAAACAAAACATCAGCGTATATATACGTCAATAAAATTATAATCTTCTATATATTATAGAGAGAGAGAGAGGAGACCACTAACTTATATTAGAATCGTATATTAACAGCCTTCTTTTCTATTTAGACTAAACATTCATTAGTTATTTTAAAATTAAGCAAACGTGAATCAATATATATTTTTTGGTCAAGCACCATGAATCAATATTTTTTGGTCAAGCACCAAGAATCAATATTACTATCACCATCCTTCAAAAAAAAAAAAATACTTCCTCCGTCCTGCAATAGATGACCCATTTGAAAATGTGCAATTTTGACCTAACTTACTTTGACCTTATTTTTCTACTAATATACAAAGATAAATAATATCATATAAGATGTCGTTAGATTCGTCTTGATGAGTATTTTCAAAATATCAAATTTTCATAATTTTTTCTAATATATTATTCAAGATATTTAAACTCTAAATTATGCATTGGTATGCGTAACAGGGTCAACTGTGTTATGTATTATGGGACAGAGGGAGTATTATTATCACCATTTCTCCAACTTCCGTTGACAAAATTAATTATTTGAATTGAAACTAACTATGATCTATTGTCTCCCGATTTTAATTCTAATCCGGTTGTTTTGATTCCTAAGCATAATTATTGAGAATGATACTAGAATTAAGTACTTTAATGTTATGTTACCAATACCAACTGCTCTTGCAAATTTTTGTCTTGAAATCATATCAAAAGTGCTTGCCGATAGATTATCAATTATTGTCCCCAAGCTTATTTCTAATGAGCAGAGAGGCCTTATTCCACACTGCATTTATCTTGCTTTTGAAGCTATTGTTTCAAAAAAAAAAAAAAAACTATTAATAAGTTTGGCAATAAGTGTTGCGGTGGCAATGTTGCTTTAAAATTTGACATTAAAAAAACCTTTGATATATCTCTTGCTTTGTTTGCGTATCGACTGACCTATGAATCTGTAATTATTATGTTTGACCGATTGTTTTCTTGGGGTGGTCTCTTTGGCACCTTGTGCTAGAGAGGCTTCATTGCCTTTGTTAATATATTTTATTTTTTATTCTTAAAAAAAAAAACCTTTGATACCTTATAGGGGAATTTTCTTTTGAATATTCTTAATCTTTTTGGTTTTTATCCTAAATTCATTCATTGGACAATTTTAAATTCTATTGAATTATCATTTGTTGTCAATGGAGATCCATTTGGATTTCTCTCTTGTAGGAGAGAGGAGTTTGACAAGATGATTCCATTTCCCCTTTATTGTTTTGTGTAATTGAGGAAGCTTTAAGTAGGGATATCACTCACCGGTAGTCGATAAGAAAGTAATACCTATGTATAGTTCTAGATTTTATGCTACTCATACTCATGCATTAAGAAAACAAAATGCTTAATTAACGATTTTGTCTAAGTTGTAATACTTTAAGGGTTGACTTGATATGCAATTTTTTTAATGACCAAATCACGGTATATTGTTGTCATGTTAGTATTTTTCTCATTTGTCTGAATTTGAACTTTGAATCTTTAATTTTTAAACATTTTAAATATCATAATTCAACCAAAATACCTTAACTCAACCAAGTGAGCTATTCATCCATTCTAATTTGATATGTCATAATTTTCTAGTTTTCTAGATCAATTAGGCAACTTTTTTTAAACCTTTCTTAACATTCGAAAGCATACTTTCGAATGTGTTCTTCTAGACCAAATTACTCCTCGTGCAATTTCTCCAAAATATACTCCTCAATGTGTTTTTTAACACAAAATTACAAATGGGGTAGTTTTAAGAACATTGGAGGTGTGAAAACAAGCTCTCTCAGTTGATTTCTACCCCAATCCAACCCAATGGTTAAGTAAAAGACCAAAATCGAAGATTGAAAAAGGATTTAAAAATGAGTATACCACTAAATTAGTCACTGTCTTTATAAGTTACTTTCAAATTAATTCATGATTATGTTAATAATTCAAACTATTTCATGTTTTTGTCAAAAGTCTGTCATCTAGGGTTTTTTTTTATGTTTTCGTCACAAGACGGAAGATTTAAACTTTTGACAAAGACAATAATTAGTTTAAAATATTAACAGAATAGATGTCTAATTTAAGAGCGACCACAAAGACTTGAACTAATTTAGCGGTTAAATTCTCCACGCATGGTAGCACATGGACCTTCATGGCGCCATAAATCCCAACCAAAACACAACCCCCAGATCAGAATTCCCAGACAACTCAAAATTCTCCACGTGGTAAATCATTAAACCAAGACCAGTTGTAAGCTTCCTATTGGCAAGTGCATAAACAAATATCCAGATCCGAATGCAGAGTATTATTATCCACCCGCCCAACAAAAACAAAGAAACACCGATTTCATTTATTTTCATCATTCAAATTCAGACACCGCTTAAAGCCAAAGACATAGATATTAGATAGATCTAAAACAAACAAAGAAAAAGAAGAAGAAGAAGAAGGAACAATGCCTTCCACTGAAGGAGACTTAGATCTTAGGGTAAAACTCAATTTAATTACTATTCCCTTTTTTTTTATTCTTTAATTTCTTTCCCTAACTGTCTCATTTTTTCTTTCAGCCATCTTCTCATTCTGCTTTCACAACCGGGTTAGTTTAAAACCCTATCATCTTCAATTCTCTCTTTCTTAGGGTTTTGTTTTCTCAACGACTAACAACATTGTCGTTTTGTTTCAGGGAATACACATTCGCCGATGTAAACAATTTGGAACATTGCGCTAAGTATTTGAACCAATCACTCGTTACATTCGGTTTCCCTGCTTCACTTGATCTATTCTCAAACGATCCCGTAAGAAACTAAGAATTTTGATCTTTGATTTTGTTTCGATTATTAATTTTATTTTTTGTTCTTGTTTTTGAAAATGTGGTAGGTTTCTATAGCGAGGACGTGCAATTGCATATACTTCTTGCTTCAGCAGAGACAGCGTGATGTCGAATTTAGAGAGTCTGCTAATGAACAAAGACAACGGTAATTGGTTCAATTTTGATATCATTAGGTTAATGTTTGTGTGCGTGGTCTTGATTTTTCTAACCGTAAGTGTTTTGATTTTGATGTTATAGATTGTTGTCGGATATATCGAGATATGAGGCTAAAGTTGAGAGGCTTGATGGACAACTACAAGCCAAAGATAGAGAGATAGCAACGATAACTAGAACGGTGAGGCAATGATATTAAATTATGGTTTCGGTAAAATGTCAAGCATTGAATTGAATGATTGAAAGTGTATCTATAACGCGAGCATTGAATGATTTCCTTATTTACAAAATAATGCCAGTAGATTTGTTTGTTTTTGCTCTTTAGCGGTGGGATTTTTGTTTTGGGTACAATCTAGTGGTGGAATTTATTTTCTGTGTTAAGGGTTAACTCTTCTTTTATAGGAGGCTAAAAATACTGCAGCTCTCAAGGCCCAAATTGAGAAGCTGCAAAAAGAGAGGGATGAATTTCAGAGGATGGTTATTGGTAATCAGGTTAGAAGCTGTATTTACTTTGATTATTTTTCGTGTCTTGTACTACAACTCCTACTTTAAAATGGATTAGCTCTGACTATTTATCAATCTTACTATGTGATTGGTGCTAAAGCAAGTTAGGACTCAGCAAATACATGAGATGAAGAAGAAGGAAAAGGAATACATTAAGTTGCAGGTAGGATATCTTTGACTTTTGTTGTTTAATGTGAATGGTATTTTGGTGATTCGTGCTGCTATTGGTAGGGTTTTTACCATTGAATTATTTCATGAACCCGCAAGTTATTAGATTTAGAAATATGAAAGGCTGGTACATTTTACTCGCAGGAGAGATTAAACCAAGTGTTGATGGAGAAGAAGAAAGAATCTAGGTCGGGCATGGAGATAATGAATTTGCTTCAGGTTTCAACCATCCATATAGTTTTGAATGTTGCTTGTAACTTTCAAGACTGTGAATTTTGTAATAATTTGGTATTTATGATGTGCATAAACAGAAGGAAGGGAGGCAACGTGGAACATGGAATGGGAAGAAAACTGACAATGATTTTTATAAAAAGATTGTATGCAAGCTTTCACCCTATCATTATAAACTTTATATCCTGGACACATTTTCATCTTTCACAATTTATTTATTATAATAATGAAAGGTGGACGCTTATGAGGTGAAAAATCAAGAACTGATAGCAGAAAATGCTGATTTAAGGGCATTATTGAGATCAATGCAGGTGGGTTCTTGATTAGTAAGTTATTTGCTGAAATTTCTACTTGCAGACGTATAAGACTGCAACCTATGTGTTTTTTTTTGCCCATGTTTCATTGATTCTCCTTGATGTGATTTTGGATTTTCTAGCAACTTTTGTTTTGTTAACATCCTGTCAATGTATTTTTCTTTCTTAACGTGTTCATTCTTTAAGAGGTCTCTGGGTATTTGTGTTTGCGCGCGCGCACACACACACAAATGAGTTCGCCACTTTAATTCTGTTCTCATTTCATTCATAAATTTTTTATGCTTTGGGGCTGATTTTATATATGATAGCATCAGAGAGAAACTTGGAGGAAAAACCTTATGAATGGTGGTTGTTTGGGTTTTGGTGGTTGCATATCTCATTGGAGGAAAAACCTAAGCATTAGAGAGATTTTAGGTTTTGGTGATTGTTGCTGACTGGTTTTTAGACATAAAGACAACAATATAAATTCTTTAATGTATTTGGGGTACTAATTATTTTGGTGATGCAAAGTCCAATTGGATGGCAGTAATAACTAAATGGAACCGGGAAAAAAAGGAAAACATGAACTCTAATAAATCTGGTCTGGTGGCTTTCAGCATGTTTCTTCTTTTGTTTTTCATCCATCGTTGTAATTTTTATCTTGCGTAGGATATGTACTCCTTCCTTGTAAAGGCCATTGTTCTATAATACCCATCCCCCTCTAAAGCAGGGTACTCAACCTAGATTATGATATTTGTAAGTGTATTGATTACAGGTGGATATGCGTGATTTCTTAAATGCTCCTAATGGATTACCGAATCAATCTCCCACTACTAATGAAAGATCTGAAAGTAATCCTTCACATTCTCCGCTGGTTGGAAGAACGGTGAGGAAATTTACTAGTTTATTGTCTTGTGTTCGCATTGTCAAACTCTCCATGAAACTTATGAGTTTGTTACTTGCAGGACGTATTTGATCTTCCTTTTCACATGGCTAGAGATCAAATTGAAGAGAGTCTAAGGGCGAAGATGGCTTCTATAAAGGTTATTATTATTAGCATCACTTTTCTGTTTCCATTGTTAAGTACTTGCATATATGAATTGTTTGTGTTTGGTTGTTAACGGCTTGAAAGTTGAAATATGAAGGAGCGCATGGTCCAATTGCAAGATGCTCAGAAAGAGGCAGAAGTCACTTCAGAAGCTACTGAGAGAGAACTTGAGCTTGAAGCTCAACTTGTTGAAGCAAGGAGCATTATACAAGAGCAGGTAATGTTTTATGCTCTCGCAATTGCAACCAGTTAGGTCCAAGGCATTTAGAATCCTGTTTTACTATGATGCAAAATAACAAAAGCTGATACTTTTTAAAATGCTCTTCGTCTGATGTTTTATGGTGTTTTGCCAAGGCAAATTATTTCTTTATGATGACAGCATAAAATAAACTGCTATTAATTGGTGTTTCTTTTAGGATTGATATATGCTTACAACTTATAAGTCCATGTCTTTTGGTGGGTGCAGCCCTAAACATGTATCTTATTTTTAATCAGCTCTCTCCTTTAACAAATCCACGACTTTTTTCTTCTTCTTTCTTTTGCAATCGAATTTCCTGACAGTACTTTGCTTATTGCTGGATCATGCTAATTTGGCAATGCATTTCAAATTTACGAGAGTAATGTGATGATATGTTGTATCGCAGGCATCTATAATGTCTAAACATCTTGCAAAGTCTGACAGGCCAAGGTATTCTTAGTGTTTTCTATTTGTTATAAATTATCTAATATGTACTGCTGCAGTAAATTGATTTACTTTTTGAATTTTACAGGGAATCAGCACCGGCTGAGGTATGTATTTATGTATATGTTTGCCTGTTTCATGTTTTGGGTTGGGATTCTGTTGTGTCACTTTATAATAAACCTAATTTTATAGTGAGTTCTGTGGTGGTTGGTGGAAAAGTATCTTTGGAGATTTACTTTCAGTGAGGTGTATTTTATTTTGCAATGACAGAGCCTATAACAAAATTGTTGCATGGCTAATTCTATTTGAGTCTGGGTTTCTTAAATTTCTTAGTGAGATAGTTTATGCTGTTTTCACATCAGAAAAAAAATCTAATATATATTTTTTTCTTTTTCTGTTGATTACGCGCATGCAAATGGGAGGTTAGGATTTGTTTTGGGGGTCTTACTACTGGATAAATTTTCCTATTAGTTATGTTTATCGAGGTTATAGGAGTAGCCAGTTTTGTTTGTAAGAGTGCAACTTTCAAAAGAAGGTTTTTTTTAATAAGTTGATACAACTTAATTAGCATGGTAGGACAAGATGTGTACCTAACTTTTTAATGTATTGTGATTTTATAAATATGTTCAAAATGTATTGATCTGATTAAAATCCACTGGCTTTCCTATTGTGGGAACAACTCATTTTGTATCTTCTTAGACATCCAGTTTTAAAGATACAACTGGTTTGTACTAGGAATTAGAGCTTTAAAGAACATTAGAAATGGGTTTTTGTCAAACTTATTCCTCTGCTGGCAGCAGAAGGGGATCAACTATTAATGTTGACATGGTCCGTGTTTCTGTGATGTTGATAGGGGTAGTGCTGGACATCCCTTTGAAAATTGTCCGTGGCGGTTGTCAAAAAAACTACCACACCATTTCTGCCATGACCGGCATTTAACTACACAACACTATATGAGATTCAATCATAAAAGTTAAAATCTTTATCATGTATGATTGCATGACCATGTTGGTAGTAATTGGAAGCCTGTAATATCAAATATGGTAAAATTGTTGTTACTACTTTACATTTAGCAGTAGATTTATTATTAATTGCGTCCCAATTGGTCACCTGATGCCTGTGTTGTGATATTGTTCTTTTCTGATTTACAGGGAGTATGCAACTAACATGGCTGAGGGTACTGAGGTTTCATGCTTGTCATGATTAAGTTTAACTATATTGGCTCTGTAGTGGAGCATGCATGCTTTTTAGCCCGTGTAACTAATCTTGCTTAGTCCATTCTTCGCTGCCACCCTTAGTTCTTATGTAACAGGCCATGGTATGGTCGAATGTCATTGTTGTTAGTAATAGTATGATATTGTAATTAGTGATATTGTATTCTTGGAAGTGCTTCTAGAGAAAAAAAGTTATTAATGTCTCGAGGGTCACTCAAACTCGCATCACATTTAAAATTGGTAGCTAGGAAGATTTTCAGTTAGTAGTGATTATAAAGTACGATTCATTACAGTTTTACAATCTCTCACTCACAGCATCTTCACTTTGTTTCCCTTCCTAAGAATTTGCACTAAATTAGTCAAATAAAAACGAGTAAGTATCAAAATGGTAATGGGTCATACAATTTTATCTTTGAATTTTAAGAACTTGAAAGTCTATCCTTCAAATTGAAACAGAGTTAGTCAAGTTAATTATTTCGTCAAGTTCCGTCAGATGCATATAACATTCCTATGTAGATGCAACCTCACTCCTGTACACAAGGACATTGACACTTTAAGGGTCCGTTTGGTTCGGTAGTTTTGGAGGGGAGGGGAGGGGAGCAAATTTTATTGCATTGTCAAAAGTATCCTTAGTTTAATTTAAAATCTTAATATTATCCTTATAACAACATTTATTATTATTAGGTTATATTATCCTTGTAACAACTTTTATTCCATATTATTAATAACTTTTCCTTATAACAATTTTTATTACTACTTGAAACAACCCTATCTTTGTTTTTGAATAGCCCTGTAACAACCCTATTATTAATCCATTATTCCATCGTCTACATTGTTATTGTTTCGTTACTTTATTATCCTTGTTTAATTAATTTTAAAATCTCTCCCCTCCCATTGGGAACCAAACACATTTTTAATTAAAATATTTCCCCTCCCCTCCGTTAAAATCCTTCCCCTCCCCTCTCCTCTTAATTCTCGAACCAAACGGACCATAAGGACTAAAATGACCAGAATGATGATGATAAATTTACCAGCATTTTAGTCATGCGTGCGTGTATAACTCATCAAATTCTTCCTCACATTGTAACAGGTCAGTACCTCAAGTTCAGCGTGTATATTATAACGTACAAGTCATCAAATCTAAGGAAAGAATTTGACATAGGTACCGACCACAAATCTGTTACAATCTGAGGGATATATCCATTAATTCAAAAAATTCAGAGACCAACATATCCGACATTTACAATTTTGATGATCAATGTGTAATATCCCCGATTTACATGATCAAACAGTTATTTATTTTCATTATTAATATTATTATTATAGTTAGGAGAATGTTAATCATTGCCCTTGGGACATTGGATAAGAGGATAAAAATAGGAATACAGTATTGGAAAATGGTGAAAAATGATAAATTTAACTAAAAGTCAAAATGTTGTTGAAACCAATACAAACATTTTACTTTTGGCTTCCTTAACCATTGTTCAGGGCAATGCTTAGCAAGACCCTTGTAGTTATTAATATAAGTATGACTATTACAAGATCGCATATATTTTTCATATATTGGTTGATGTAAGAAAATTAGACCAATTAGAATGTTAAAGTGACCCAGACCCAAACCAAGAATGAAACTTAGGTGGAACTACCATGTTTATCTAGGGACTTTTTAGTAAATGCAGACCATTAAACTACCTTATATTAATCCAACCCATCTCCTAGACCACATATTAGGGATAGAAAGAATAAAGAAAATCAAGGGTGTAGAGAGAGGTCTGAACAAAAGGGAAAAAAAAAAAAAGAAGGTTGAGTGAGTGATAACAAAGTGAAGGGAATAGGAAAAGATGTGATCAGAAAAGAAGAAAAAAGAAGTGGGCCGAGAGAGAGGGGTAGACCGTGAGGGAAGAAGAGAAGGCACTTCCATGATTTTCCTCACCATTCATCAAGAATAGAAGAAACATCCTTTCCCCTTTCTTTTCCTTCTGCTGGTCGTGAAAATAGATAAGAATGAGGAGGAAATTTTGAGCTAGCTTTCAAGAATAGGACATATAATCTCAACATGCACATCTCCTTTTAGGAATTTAAGGTAACATAGTCTTAACCCAAACACTAAAACCTCTCTAGGGTGTACTTAGGGTTATTATAATTGATTTATGATTTATGAATATTTCTTCTCTATTCTTGTTTGCATGCTAGAAGATTAGATTTTTAACTATTGACTTCTTTAATAAATCATGTTTTAGACATATTTGAATTAGTATGATAGTTATTATTATGTGATTTATAGTAATTTTATGAATTGAGCTGTTCGGTTTGACAAATTACGTTGCGTTAATTAGCTTAATAGATCTATATCTTGAGTTAGGAAATTAGTTTTTGAGTGGAACCAGTTGGATTTTAAAACTAACCTATAGTAGTTTCTTCATACTTAATTTCATAATTTTATAAATTACCTATATGTCTCGGTAGTTATGTAAATACAACTGTTCTGTCATAGAAGTCTAAGGCCACATGGCTGACTTTAGATAATCAAAACTTGAGTTGTATGAATCGGCTTGGTGTGAGACTAATTCGGTTGAAAAGTTCTAGATTATGTTTACGAATTTATGTCACCACTTCACAAGTAGGAAAATCACTCTAGGTGTATTCATTACATTTAGACATAAAGAAATCAAAGTAATAAATTGTGAGGTAAGAGCTAGTGAAGTAGTAAGTGGGACGCCGCTTGCGAACAAGTTAACTTCACTAGTAGGTAGATTATTCCTAAGTACACTTACGCTTAGGAGTATCTGCAATTAAAATTGACAAGGCTACTTCTCTCTGTAATACTCATTTAATCTTATATGTTGATTTGCACAAAGAAGTATATTACTCATGTCATATTATGTTTGATTTGGTTAAAGGATTCTAAGAAGAAGTTGTAGAGTGCAGCTAAAGTAAGTAATATACGAATTCCCGTGTATATTGACCATTGTTTCTTGTTGGTAAAATTTTAGATAGGTATAAGAGTTTATCAAGAGAAATGATATTTGAACATCCATTTTTAACAACTTTTGTGACAACCCTCTCTCTCATACTCTCATTATACTTTTATTCTCTCTCTTCCTTTTTCTCTCTATTGTTATTGTCCAATAAAAAGAGAGGAAAAAAGGTTGTCATTAAAAGTTGTTGGAAATTGGATGTCAGAATATCATTCCTCGTTTATTAATTAGTGATATTGATGGAGAGAGCTTTTTCATGTCTAGTACACCAGACATGGCAGAGAACATCAAAGTGCATTTGATTTTATATTCTATGTTACTGAGACTTTGTGCTCACTGTGTTTGGATGATGTTTTCAGGTGAAGCTTGACATTGGAAAGTTGAAGAGTATGTCCGGACTACTCGTCAACAATTCAATGTAGAGTCCCTTCCTTACCGGATCACAGTTAGGGTCGTAGATTAGTAGTTGTTCTTCTGTTGTGTTATCTGATTAAAAATGTAATGAAATTGGTGTATTTAAAGTTTAAAAAGGATTAAATTTTTATCCACTTTCAATTTTTACGTATCCTTTTAATTTTCATTGTCTCTTGTATCAAACATCTTTCTAGATGTTTCAAACTGATTCACTCAATAAAAACCCAACCTTAGATTAACCAAAATGTCTTTCCTTTTGCATATGTGAATCCGCATCAAATTCTCAATCAATTTTAGTGTCGCACACTATTATTTGTTAAATAAACGTTCCTGGCAGGGTTTGAATTTCTACTACACACACGGCACATGCGAACCAAACAACTACTCCAACAAGCCAATTCATTAGGGTATATTACAATAACATAAACTCACATGAGTTTAAGTAGTAGCATTAGGGTGCATTGCAGGTGCAAAAGAAGCTCTGATTAGAAGCCAGTTATGATTAGAATAGATGATAAATTTTCCACAAAATTTAAATAATATCGAATGAAATGGGTGAGTTGTGTATGTCATTTTTTTTCTTCTAAAATGTAAAAGCATTAATAAATAACCGACTCCACATACTACATTACATTGTTATTATTTTCAATCACGCCTTGTAATTGAAACAAGAACTCTGCTGATATGCATCGGGAAACAACCTAAGGTCGATGGCTTTCCATATACTTGTTTGGTATTACTCTCTGAGCATGATGAGCAGACTGAGTGCAATGAAGAACGGGTACTCTTCATCAACGACATAGACGAAGAGGAAGAAGAAAAGCTTGAACCACGGGGTGACGCCATAGATTCAGAATCAGAGCTACAATCCAATCTTGATAGTACATCAAAATCTTCATGAAAACAATCTTGTTGTGGCTTCTTGCTTTTGATTTTGACTACCCTTTTCTTCCAAAACTTCAGCTTTGACATGGTTGAAGCTGGTTTTTTGGGGTCCAAAATGCTTGGTTTGGGTAGCCCCAAGCTAAGAATTTTTGGTGGGGGAGTGAGTGGTGGAAGCACTTCCTTTGTTGATGATTCTTTTGCTATCCCTGGTTGCATTTCCCACTTGAATGGAACACCTTCTCCACTCCTATAATATGATATACGAGAGGAACATCCCACAGAGGATCTTCTTGATAGAATCTTATTGCTTTCAATCTCAAATAAATCCATTTCACCTTTTCCTAGTACTAAGAATTATGGAAGAGAGAAATAAGCTGCATGTATTTATATAGAATCCAATTCAACCGTGTTGACCATTAGAATTATCATAATTTAAAAATTACCTATCTTGTTGGGTTGATCAGTCATAACTCATGTTACTTGCAATTTGAGTGACTTGAAGTCTTTTTTGTATTGACAAGGAAACAAATTGCAAAGCAAAGTGAAAATGTGTCGTTGTTTCTAAGGTTTCCCTTGATAAACCTTTTATATTGTAAGTTTGCCGGCCTCTATTGCATGTGCAATTACCAAACCCGAAAGATTTGGCCTCCATTTTAACTACCTTCTTACACAACGTGAACATTATTACATATTACTTTTCTATTACATAGTATTAATTACGGACTTGATAACATAAGTACGACGATAATGAATGGTGAAGTTGTAAAAATGACTTTTCTAATGAAGTTAACACTATAACATCAAAATTGTAGTGAGTAATACCCCACTGTTTGTACAGTGGCATCAAAAGTTCAGTCCCCATAGTATCATCAATTCATTAGATTAACAAGTCTACACTTAATCTAATTTTATCCTATCTTGTTTTAAGTATAACACCCTATAAAGTGTAACACTCAAGACTATCACATAATATCATCAAATTTGTTTGCATGTTAAAGATGTCAACGATAAAATAGTAGTTGTAAGTCCAAGATGTTGCAAGCATTACTAGATAAATTACTATTGATCATTAATCAATAATCAACAATTTAAAAATAAATCAAACATTAAAATTAAAATTAACTTTTTCAAAAAAGTCAATTTCCTGACTACATCGTAGAAGCTCCCAGTAAGGAAAATTCTATGGTGGTAAGTATGCTTGAAAACACTCTTGTGTGTCAATAATGTTTTTGTTGAGAAAATTTGATGTTGAATTTTCACTAAGGTGTAACTCAGTCTCATTTTTTATGCATGACCTAATCCATCTACTGTGTTTTTCGTTACAGCTTTTGATTGGAAACTTAATAACTTTTCTCAATTGATAAGAAGCAAAACCCATTACTTTGGAAATTAGTAATTAGAGTTTCGTCCACTGAATCTGAATGAATGCAATTGCGTCTATTAGCTAGTATTTCAGTTACTTAATTACGAATGGAGTGGACTTTAGGGAATAGTGTATTTTTAACTCTATCATATATCATGCAATTTTAATTTGTATAACTTATTTTTTGAGTATGATTCAATTAACCTGCAACACTAATTTTATCACAACTCCTTTTTATCACGTTTTACTCTTCATCCCATTGCTTATCTTTTTTGTTGATTTGCTAATTTTTTTTGGTTGACATTTTGCTCATAATTACAGACTTAAAGAGTTACAGTAACCTAAGAAAAGTTGATATGAGCAAAATTTATCCATATCACAGATGATATGATTTATAAATACATTAAATGAAAATGCACTGTATTTTTAATTTGTGTGAGAATTTATTTGTGTGGGAATTTAAACTAAGGCTTTGTTTGGTAGTTTGGAGGAGAGGGGAAGGAAAAACTTTGGGGGAGAGGAATTAAGGGAGAATTGAGAAATATTTCACATTTTTTGAAAATATTTTTTTAGAGAGTGATAAATTAATGCTTATGATTAATATATATATTTTTACTTTTAAGAATATTATAACAACATATATTAAATTTGAAGAATTCATATAAACCCTCCTAAACCCCCCAAAACTCTCCTCCAATACAATTTTTTAGTTCCCAATTAAGGAGAATTTTATATTTTGAAGAAGAATAAGCATCCAAAGCGCTCATTCCAATGTTCTTTATTTCTTCCACTCACTCACTCATTCTTTTTTTTTTTTCAAGCATTTCCTTTCATTCCCCTACAAACTTGAAAAAAAAGGCCAAGAAAAGTGATCTAATTTGGGCAAATTTTTATTGACAATGTAATTTTTTTTACAACAATACAAATTTAAATCTTTAACATATTAGTACTTTTTAAAATATTCACATTTATTTGAAAAAGTAAAATAACTAGATTGGCTAAAATAAAGTAAAATAACTCCCTATAAGAAAAAGTAAAATAACTAGTTCTTTTTTGTTAAGTAAGTAAAATAACTAGTTGTAATTATTTTAAGAAGATTATTTTTGTAACATTCAAAACGTCATATTGATACATGAAAATGACGTTTTTACTTCGGCAGTAGTTAACTACCGTTGTACACCAACACAGTTTATAAAAAGACATTAAAGAAAAACTCCAACGGTAGTTAATTACCGTGGAGTATAAGGGTTATGGCAGAAAGGAGGAAGAAGGATGTGGAGAATTAAAAACAATTGGTACACGCACCAAAATCATTATCCTTCTCCTCCCTGGGTTCAATGTCATTTTCCTTGTTGGGTTTATCATGAGAACCAGCTGCACAACAACAAATTGCATAATTAGTATGAGGAATAAAAAACAGAAAAATTAAATTGGGGACAAGGGTTTATGTGTCTTGGATTTGTTTCAATGAGTGCTATAGGAATATGTTTATCTGTTTTGAAAAATGTTGATTGAATAAAGGAAAAGAAGATGAAGTTAGTTGGGAGAAGATGGAACGTGTGAGAGGAAGGAGGAAGAAGGGTGTGGTGTGGTGAGATTATACTCCACGGTAGTTAACTACCGTTGGAGTTTTTTTAATGTCTTTTTTTTTTTAAGCTGTGTTGGTGTAAGACCCTCTTCTTTTCTACTGCTCCGTGTTTTTTTTTTCTATATCTGCAAGCAATAAATGTTGAATATTTTGATTCCTTTGTCATTTACATTTTTTTTTTATTTGTAAAAACTACCGACTATGATTTCCTTGATTAACAATTCAAAAATATTATGATTTCTTTGATTTTGTCAGTCAACACTCTGCTCACTTGATGAATCACGGAAATCATAATAAATCATCTATAATACTTAGAAAAACTATTTGACATGGTTCTGTGCTCGGCGCTTTGGAATCTGCATCACCTAGACTATGCAGATTTACACATATTGATGCACAGGAGATACCCTGTACGTTATGAAACGAAGTTTAATTTATTTTTTTCAGGGTCATTTCAGTTCAGGGTCAATATATAGGTAGATGGGATTTGTAAGTGATTTTTGAAGTTGTCTCTTGCAGTAGACTATTGGGGAATATGGAGTTTTGTATGATAAAAGAATTTTGTGGTGCTAACTACATAATGTCAAGCTTTGTTTTGCTAAGACTTATTATTGACTTAATAGATAAGTAATTGTTGATAAGTCGATTGTATGGTTATTTTGTCTATAATTTCACATTCCATGATTCTCCTAGGTATTAATCTCAGGAATTAATCTCATTAATATTAGTGGAATGTTTTTTTTTTTTAAAAGGCAAAAGAAAGCAATAAAATTCAAGAGAGGGCTTCAACCCTTATACAGCCATAGAACAGAAATTACACAAGATCAAAATAGAACTTAAGCTAGAGTTTGAATTCCAATTGTGATTGGACTATTAGCTTGTTGCAACCTATTCTTCTTTTACCTGCTGAAACCCTTTTACACAGGAGCAAAAGAAGACATTCCCTAGACAACTAAGGTTCTAAAACTTTTGGTTTTGAAATACCCTTTTTGGAACGGGTGATGATGCCCTCTGAATCCGCAGGATTAGCTTGTGTGATATTTTTTTTCTGCTGTTTAGAGACCAAGACAGTGTTAGCATTGGCAGAAATTTTACCAGTACCGGAATTCCCCTTTTTCTGCCTCTGAGCTTTCTTGTTAGTAGCAAGCTCTACATTATGAGCCAGGTATTTGGAGACATCAAATTCTGCATCCTGGAGGCTATCATCAGAGGCGGAATCTTCTACATCATCATCAATATCCCTTCAAAATTTCTTCAGAATTTGGACACTTTTAAGGCTAGCTTCAGAGTGTATGTTAGTGGTCTATTTCAGAATATTAGTGGAATGTAACTCTACTTGTGTTGGAGTACTCGTATGCTTATAAGTTGTTGAATTTATGTATTTATGTCATATTGTAATTAGGACTCTTTGTAAAATTTTGAGCAAATGATCACTTTAATCTCTGACTCTGTACCTCGTTGTCACATATGTCCCTGACTCAGGATTAAATACAAAGAAGTCTCTGACTCTGCACTTCCGTTATCACTTTAGTCCCTACCGTTAATAATTTTGTTAAGTGTGTCACAGAGACTAAAGTGAAAGTAAAAAATGTGACTTTTCTAAACATTGTAGACTTTTTTTCTTCGTATGTATTGAATATTGTATGTTCTATAAATTGTATTGAAAGTTTTATGTATTTTTTTTATGCTTAACGGTAAAACTTTGTCCACGATATTAAACAACTAATTGTGTAACAAAACAAATTATGTTGATACACTATTTTCATACACCCCCAAAGTACACTATTTTCATACACCCCCAAATTACAAACCTAATTATATTAGAAACCAGTTACCCTAACCAAACACATTGCACCATTATGGAAGTTTGAAAAGATAACAATGATTTTATCCATAAACTATTTTCATACACCCCCAAAAACTTGAGTATTTTATCCAATAGAATGATTTTGTATGGTTTTAACCTAAGTTCAAAACTAAAGGTGAAAAATTAGGTAAGTTGTACACTCTCCTTCCAATATGATAAACAAGGAAACTGCAATGACAAATTGACAATGTCCCTCTTGATCTTTTGACGCAGCCTACTCAAATTTTGTCTCAAGTTCAATTTCTCCAATTAACTATTAACTGTTGAAGAACTTCCTGAGTCTTCTAGCTGCTTTAATCAAGCTGCCTTCAAAAACATGTGTAATCTCCATGATCTCATAGAACTTTGAACCTTTCGCCCAATCATACACAACCTTTATAATATCATGCCTAAAAGACTTCACGGAAGTTTCAACATGAATTTGCACCTGTTTTGTAGGATAACAAGTGCGATAAAAAAAGTTGTTAGAGCATTTTACAACTACAAATGTGTATAAATATTAAACAAATGGCGTCGTAGATTGGCTTTGAAAAACATGCATAATTGGAACGATAATTTGCTCTCCCTCTTATTTTTTTCCATAACCAATAAAAATTGTTTTTTCATCTTCTCATAAGACTAATTTTAAGAAGTCCAAAATATCATTTTTAATTTTTTTTTATATTTTTTGGTGGTGATTTTTTATTTCTTTAATAAATGTGAAATGATTTTTTTTTTCCTTATAATATAGGAGGGAGGGAGTATCAAATTGGGGGAAATAAGGGGTGTCAATTTTTCATATGTAACAACCAAAATAATGAGCCTCCGTAATATCTTTTACAAATAACAACAACAATGTATATATTGGAAAAAACTCATGTCCCACATCAGATAGATAAGACTCTTAGTAAGAGTTTATATAGAGGAGACAATTCTCACCTTATGAACCGTTTTTATAAGGATGAGTTAGACCCCTAATCTTATTTGTATAAACCCAAAGCCATAATGATAACTGGAATTCCAACAATGACACCAACAAAAATTTCA
>Ga0315913_1003281_pt1 | contig 19400 bp, 14 predicted proteins | sample MpolsnodulesMG_FD_207736 | JGI IMG/M metagenome (GOLD analysis project Ga0315913, IMG submission 207736) | Medicago polymorpha root nodule microbial communities from Los Angeles, California, United States - small nodules | ecosystem: Host-associated > Plants > Roots > Nodule | place: USA... | reverse complement strand
TACGCGGAAGCAAAGATGTTGTTTCTAGGATTTGAACCCGAGACGTCCAAACAAACTTGAGACCAATTGGGTATTCATAAAGACAAATTGAAGACAAAATTATATATATATATAGATAGATAGATATAGAGAGAGAGAGAGAGAGAGAGAGAGGACCTATATTAAATTTTCCCTTTCTCAATTTGATAAAATTTACAATAAAATAAAGCTAAAAATCCGTGCAAGGAGTTTACCTGGTTTGCATAACTGATACCCATATTTGCCCAAGCACGAACATAATTAGGCTTTAAATCTAGCGCCTGGAGTGAAGATTGTTTTGGTCAATAGAAAAAACAAAATTCCACTGGGGAAGAATATAGTATATTTGATACAATTGAAACTGGGAATAATCTCATCATATAAAAACATAAAAACAGTAAAAGGAAAACAAAGTAAAACAAAATACATCCAATCTCTGCCAATACCTGTCAATGAAGTCTTACAATGATATAACAGCCTAATAATGAAGAGAGCAGTTTATGTTTTAGGAGATAGAATACAACAGAAACAAAAGTCTTCTCTCACTAGGTGAGGTTGGCTACATGGACCAAACAACACCAGTGTCCAATTGTAAATCACATCTAGTGATAAACATTTAAATCTAAACCATTAATGGTTTAGCAAATAGTTTTTCTTTGTCTCCAACAAAAGACTACTGAATTACCCTCCACCAGATCTACTGTCAGGTGCCAAGATAAACTTATGCTAGTTTACTATAAAAAGAAGCGCAGGAATGTAATTCAATAGTTAGTTAGGTAATTTGCTAGTAGTAAGAGTATCTCAGGGGTAGTTTTCTGTTTAACTTTCTGTTGCATTCTGTTATTTTTAATTGCTGTTCTGTAGGCCCTATAATCTATAAAAATAGGGCTACCCTTCCAGTCAAGGTAGACAAATTCGCGATCCAATTCGTAGGATCGTCCGAGTTCACGATCTCACATCCCCTTGCCGTGCCGGAAAGTTGTCAGAATCGGTTTTTGGTGGTCGCGGATTGGATCGTAGTTGAAAAACGTAAACGCGTTGGTATCGTAGATCCAGACGAGTTAGTTTTGAAACCCAGAAAACCGGGTTCACGGGTCAGTTTGTGACCCACATCGCCAAAAACGCATTTTTGCTATCAGAAAGGCAAAAAAAACGTGTTTCACTCTTCTTTTTCTCTGAAACGGTTTCAAATTCCCTCATTAAACCCATTGATTATTGAAAATCTTCCCAATAAAGCCACTGTCAATAATTAGGGAAATTTTCCAATACACCCATAAATCATGGAACCTTACCAATGCAATTCCCATATTCATAGCACTCAATCTCCTCTCTCACGTTACTTATTTGGGAATTGACCATTGAGATAATTATGATTAAGTTTTATTGTTGTTATGGAGTTGTATGAGTACTGTTTTGAAGCTTTTTAAGTGTTTTTTTTTTCTTTTTCTGTTCTGGTCTGCAGCTGAATTGAGTTTTTTAAGATGGTTATAGGTGTTATTTGCTACCGTTTTGGAGTTTTAAAGATGTTTTTAGGTGTTATGTGTTACTGTTTTGAATTTTAGAGCTGTTTTAAGTTGTTTTAATGTGCTACTGCTAATGAATTTGAATGTTATTTAAAGTTATTTTTCTATTAAATTATGTTGCGTTATATGAATATGTATGAATTTATATGTAATATATATGAATTTCTAAATTTGGTAGGATCTTACGATCCGTGTACGATCCCCCGATTCACGATCTCATGGGTCCTACCCGATCTTACTTAGGATCTCGTGTTTGTCTACCTTGCTTCCAGTGAGGATTAAGAAATTGTTATTTTTAATTGCTGTTCTGTGAAAGAGGATTAAGAAATTGTTATTTTTAACTCCTTTGTGTACTAATTTTCTTTCTATCAAATAAACTCACTGGCAGATGTCCTGTTTCTCTATCATTGGAAAATCAACCAGGTATAGGTTCCTAACATAGTAATATCTCTCTTTACTAGGGCTTCCATACTCTACAAGTCATCTCCGTGCATGCTCAAATCACTTAAAATTGAGACTCTTCCATCTTTTCGACACTAGGTCCTACCCTACCTTTCCTTCCTTCCAATACAGTTGCCCTGATCATGTCTTGAATGTCAACTCATGCATTGTAAAGTCTCACCTTATAATTTAATTAATAGTTTCTTTACCTCCAACATTCAATCCCTACAACATTGAAGGTCTTATAACTGTTAGTAATATTTTCATTAAACTTGAGTGTCACTTTCCTACCACAAACAACACCTAAAGCACTTCTCCATCTAATCGACCTAAATTGGATCCTGCAGTATACACCTCCCTCTGTTTCATTATCATTTAGCATGACTGACTCAAGATGCTCAAGTATAGTCTCCAATTTTCATCTTGAAGCCACAAGCAGTTCTCCTTGTACTCAACTTACATTCTTAGTAATCCAATTTACTTCAACTTACACAAGGGTAGTGCATACACAAGTCCCAAACTCCAATACCACAATAAGCCAACATGCAGTTGCTTAAATATTCTATTTTATTAATAACGTCCTTATTCTTACACATAACAAACTCCATTCGGAAACATCAGTACATATACAGAACTATTAACCAATGATATACGCTACAATAAGATAAGCCTAGATTTTGAACAGAGTCATGACCCCAAACTTAAACGCCAATAAATGACCACGTCATAGTCACACTTCTTATGAATTAAATTTAAATGTCATAATACATTAAAGTTACAGCCAAATCAGGATTGATTCCAGTACATACCTGTTGATAAGCCGCTATTGCATCAGCACTTTGAACACTGTTTGCTTGTGTTGCACCAAGCTTGTTCCAGAGAGAGTAATCTTGTGGCTTAAGCTTCAATGCCTGTTCAAAAGCTGCAATGGCTTTGTCATATTCTCTTGATAAGTTGTACAGGACCCCAAGAACTATGTGAACATCTGCATCATCAGGTGAGATTACAGCTGCTTCATTGAATAATCTAGCAACCTGCAAAAAGGAATATCAATCTTTCAAAACTAACTATAAGATATATTTGAATGACTATTGTTATATAAGTGTTTCAGGATGTTTGTCAGATAAAACTAGGCTTCAAAAAGAAGTTAGAATCGGGGATGAGATAGAAGGTATAGTGTTGAAGCTAAACATCGTTACATAATTGTTTCAGTATGTTTATCCGATAAAACTTGGCTTCAAATAAAAGAAGGATGAGATAGGGAGGTCTAGCATTGAAGGTAAACTTTATGTCATTGCTCAAATTTTGTATGGCCTTCCAAACAAGTCACCGCTGAGATTATGAAGCACGGATACAGATACGGACACGGACACGCCGACACGCCGTGCTTCATATAATAAAACTGCCATCCATATTTATTTAATCCAGTAATAAACATAATGGACAGTCATTTTTCAGAAAGGAAAACAAATCAAGGCTCTTATTTCCATTTTATATTTTCAATAAAGCCAACAACTTAAAAGACGCATTTACAAAGGCGCCGCTCGGAGGAGGGTTGATTGTACATATGAATGACAAAAAAATGCATCCCAACTTGATTGAAACGTTAAAACAATGGACTGGGATTGGGAGAATATATGTTAATACACTATTGCGTTGTTTGGGACTCCTGTGAGAATGCATCTTCCATTGTGTGGGTCCCACTCCCACTTTTCTGGTTTTCTTTAATCTGTTTGAGCTTTTTCAGGATATTTGTACCTTGTTTTAGTTCAAGGTTGACCCCCCAACTAGGGTGCTTTAAGGTGTCCACAGTTTATTCTTTGCATCAACTGCCACTTCACCATTTTAGTATGGATCAAATTTGTGACACCTTCTAGTAAGGGGTTCAGCTGCTGTAAGCATTATCGTTCATGAAAGCCAGCAGTGATTTCATGGGTTGGAGCTTGGTGGTTTACTCTTGGGCACGACTTTATTGACTTATGATTTTGGTGTTTCTCCTTGGTTTATCCAAGATATGTTTTTGGATTTGGTTACCTCACTTGCCAGTTTTCTCTTTTTTAAAGGGTATATATGTAACAAGCTGGCTTTAAAAAAAATGTAACAAGCTCAAAAACTAGTAAGCTGTAGCTTGAGAGTGAGTAAATAAGAAAATATCTTAAAATATCATGATATTATAAGATTAGTTCTATATTTCCTAGTTATTATCATGATTTGTTTTCTAATGTCCCTATTTATTTAGAATTAGGAGTTGTGTATCCCTATAAATAGAGGTTAGTGTTTAATCTTTTGTAACATGTTATTAACAATAAAATTACACTATTAGCATCTTCAATCAAAGTCTTCATTATTTATCTTCTTCTTTTATCTAAAACTCAATTTCAAATTACAACAAAGTCGTATCTCACTAGGTGGGGTCAGCTATATGGACATATCTAAATCATAATGTACTTTTAGCAGACATGATATTCAGGAAGCATTCAATTCCACTTACATCAGCATAGTACAAAGAATCAGACATCTCAGGTGGGGCAATCGTTCCATATTTTGGGTGATTTCGTAGCCATCCAAATAGATACTTCAAAGCAGCATTTTGCTCCAGTTCTGCAAAAACCAACACATATGTTCAATAATTTTTATTTAGGAATCCAATGTTAAACCTACAAGTCATTTGCATCAATGCTTGCAATAATAAATTCACTAAATAGAAGACAACAACAAAATGGACTATTAGAGTCCTAAGCAGGAATAATAGGAAGTTAAGTAAATATAAATATTTTAGTTTCTCAAATGATCTCTCCAAAGTCCAAGCCCTACAATTTCTATTGAATAAAAACTTAAAAAATTAGAAGAATTGAACACAAAATCAATTCAAGCGTCAAAGCATGGTATGATAAAGCAGCCTTTGAATTTACATTAATTTTCTATTGTACAAGATATCATTTATTGAGATAGCAGAAGCAGTCAGTTACTGACCATTTGTATGACTGACACCAAGAGCAAGAAGCACCTCCAAGTTTGTTGGATCAGCCTCTTGTGCACGCATCATCGCTGCAATCGCCTGTGTAGGTTTGAAAAGTTTTTACAAAAGCTATAAGTTACTGCATAAAGAAGCATGTAAAATACAAAGTGATAGATCAATCGTAGTATAACTAAGAAGAATATGGTTGACTAAACTGTATAATAAACAATAAACATTCCTGTAAAAAAGGGCGAGGTAGAGAAAGAAAGCAAAATGATTTACTACAAAAACAACAAAGAATTAACAATATGATGCTATACAGTATACTCTATGGAAATACCTATTTAATATTATTTTTGTAAATATGAAATGGTCAACAAATATAAAATAACTGAAACCATTTTATAACAAATTTATAAAATTCACAGGATGAAATGATTGCCGCATACGTTGAAAAATTACATCATACTATATAAAGAAGCAAAATAGAATAGCATATTTAGTTGGACAGAAACACTGTTCTGCTATAGGCAGTTGAAACATAAATACAAATAAATTGATGAAAAAATTGGTAATTCTGTAGAAAATCTGTACAGCGCCATGTTAATGTATTATTTGTAGTGGTTAGTAAAAAACAAATGTTATAACAGTCTACACAAATAGGAGAGTTTATCAACAAGAAAGCATAACCTAACCTGTTGATCATCGTCATTTTCTGCATGTGCTATTCCGAGTAGCCTCCATCCTTCGGAATTTTCAGGGTTTTTCAAGACTTCGGCTTCTAGTGCTAGAACTGCTTCACTTAAAAGCCCTTTCCTGAACAGATCTTGGCCTTCTTTTAGTGGATTTGGATGACCAACATAAGGATTTAAATCTGAAAACACATACACGCCCCTTGAACTATCTGACCGCTGCTTGGCAGCAACTTGCTCATTCAAGAACCTTCACATAACCCCAAAAGAGATTCTGATTAATTCAAGGGAATAACCTCCATGCTGGCATTAAACACTTTCAAGTTTAAGGGGAACGTAAGTGGGCACAACCCAAATATGTAGTGTTACAATATAGTAGCAATATCTTATATTTTTTTATGAATTACTTCTATTATTATAATACATTACGTGATATAGGTTATAGGTTAATTAATTACAAATGGAATATACATCCGATCAATGCAAGGTGTCTATCATAGTGATTTACATTGATAATCAATGAATGTTGAGTTTCTGCAAGTAATTTCACCTTTCGAAAAGGAGAAACTGGTATCTTTGAACTAAAAATAACTAGGAAAAAGGGAATCAAGAATGGTAAGAAATATCTATCTTCAAGGGGAAAGGTAGAAATCAGACTAAAACATTTAATTAACATAGAATTCTAAATAGATCAGCCTAAAACAGATTTCCAATCTCTTCGCAACTTCCAATTCTATTCATGGAAGTCCGTATAATGGTGTAGTCCAGGGTTATTCAATAATTACTTGAAAGAAAAGTTGTTTTTCTTTGATAAATGCAGTAAATAAATCTTTATGTAAGGGTGAAAAAATATTGAAATTCAATTAATGAAAAAGTTTGACTTACTCATCATATGCCTGAGCCCAATTATCCGAAGAGCCTTCCCCAAAGGCTCCTTCACCAATCTGCTGACCGAATTCCTCAGCCCAGTCATTAACATGCAACTTCGAGAATTCATCAACCCACTGGTCATCAGCTGCTCCATTTTGTTGTCTTTCTGTTGCAAATTCATTCGCCCACAGTTCAGGTCCCGCTCTAGGATAAGCCTTCAATCCACAAATCAGTGTCCAAAATTAGAGAAAAAGGACTAGTCAATTAGTTAATCCTACTGTTGCACCAAGACTCAACTCTCAACTTTAATGAAGTACTGAATTCAAAAGATAACACAATAACTTGTTCACAATGATGTAGGCACGCACAAGTAATAACAATGGTAAGTCTATAATGTTTAACGTCCCGAAGAAAAAAAGAGAAATAATATTCTTGGAAATCAAAGTGATAGAACCCATACTAACACCTGTTTCCCATATAGATAGGACTCCTCAAGAACTCAATACAAAACTTGGATAACATTTTTGAAGATAAGGTGGGGTAAAAGCATTTATATTTTAAAGGAAATGCCTCTTCCTTATTTTTGTCTCATACACATTCAGCAAACAAGAAAAACATCCTGATAAATATTAGTATTTTTTAACTGAATATAAGCCGATCAATACTCGATAAAAAGATTGCAAATGAATGTTGTTTCCTGCTTATTGGACATGCCTTATTATTTAAGAATTCACCAGCCCATGCATCACCATGATTATACTGCTGCTGGTATTCTGTTGCCCAATCTCCAGGTGCGGGTAATGCAGACTCTTTAACTTGATTGTCATCGATAATCAACTCACCACGGCTCATCTTTGATACAAATTGAAGGAACTTCGAGTTCTGCATACCAAAAGAACATGTTATTGAAATTTTGTATTTCAGGTTTCATAAAAGAGGAAAGAAAAGCCACAAGAGGATAAGATGTTTTGTATGGCAAGGGCACAATAATAAAGCACAATAAAAATAGGCTCATCAACATAAAGGTTGTTATTCCCTCCATGATATTTATACATCAACAAAAAACCCCGGAAAACAACAACATAAACAGTAAACAAGCATAGAGATTTTTCCTCACTCTTGTAATCTCCCTTTTCATCGCCATAAATTTTGTAATAACTCAGCTGTTTTATTAGGGAAAAAACAACATACTCCTAAACCAGCCAAAGCACAAAAAAAAAATAAGAAAAAGAATGATGCAAAATATTAAGTCAAGACATATCCTGGCAGACACCTTTAGCTTTTACACTCAAGGAGGCCAAGAATACCGTTCTCTATCAAAAGAATTTGAGACGACTAAGATACTGTCACAAAACTCGAGCATTACACTCCAGAACAAAACAGTAAATAGCAGCATATTACTGGAATAAACTTCCCTGGTGCAATAAATGAGGGATAATTGATGTTTGTTGACAAGTTAATTACTGAGACTCTTGTTGTGCTAACCTAAGCTAGATGATTGAATCTTATAAACGAGAGATTGTTGATTCAGGTAAATGAACATAATAGTCATGTGCCTTAAAATTGCCAGCTTCATCATACAATAAGGAAAATTTGACAAATTCAATATCTATCAACAATATTCAATTATTCACAATGAAAAGAGAAAATTAATTTAACAAGGTAAAGAAAAATATTATTGAACTTTCTATCTTTAATGTCATAAATAATAAAGTACTGGATTGCAATATGTTGTGAAGTATAAATTGAACAGTCAAGAGCAATGGATGAACCTGAAATTTAGGGTCAGCATTCTGGGCCAATGTATTTGCAAGCATACGAGTCTGCTCCATAGCAGCAATGTTGGACATGTTCATACCTCGCATTTGATCTACTGATGACAATTGAGACTGATAGATGTAACCAAGAAGAAGAAAAAAAATCAACAATATAATATAAAGTGGAATAAAAATAATATAGGTGTAACATTGAGAAATCAATGAATAGAAAATATTTAAAAATGCCAATATAAAACTAGCCTACAGATACCAGCATCAAGACCGATGAAAAAAGAAGGCATTGCATCGAAGACATATTATGTGGACACACACGCATGGCTGCCCGCATAAACACCAATTTTTTTTTCTTTCTGTTACTGGCTATATTTTACTTCGATCCCACTCATTTTCAACATTCTGATTGAAATTATAATAATCTCAAACAGAAAAGAAATTAAACTACAACTCTGCTAGATATATTCTGGAGCTGTTCATCACACAGCTCTTTCTTTTGATGTGTATGCTGGGAGGGCACAAGAGATGAACGCGAACATCAAGACCAAGGAAGAAATAATATGAAGAATTATTTTGGAAGAAAGCTATTGCTGAAGAAAGGGAAATAATTGATTGTGAAACTGAAACTAAAAGGAATAGTCATACAGTGGTGGAAGCAACATTTTAGGCTAGGAAACCCTAAAATTTAAAATTGCTAATAAATGGAGACCATACAAAGGAAGCAATTTCAACCGAATAAATATAAGATGTACTTATTCAGAAGATTTAATGGACTGACTAGAAATAAGTATTCCATGACTAACGTTATTTCGAATTTAGAGTTTGTGCAGATTTCACCGCGAAATACAAGTGTAACTCTACAATGTTTGCTTTCTTAGTCAGTTCAACATAACAAGTTTCCTCAACAAAGATAAAGGGTTTGAATTGCATGTTATTGATAGATTCAATATTATGCTTGTGTGCAGATATATGTGACAGAGAGAATTAAAATTATAGCTACAAATAGAACAGTGAAGACTTCTCACATGTTCAAATTCAGAAGCCCAACCATTTGCACCATGCTGTTGCTCAAATGAGTTAGCCCATGCATCGGGATTATCATATCTTTCCCTATTTTGACTGAATTCGGTAATCCATCCGTCTGAAGCATGAGCACCCTGTATCCTGTTTCCTTGAGACTCATTCCAATAATCTTCAAGCTCCCTGTGTCTTTCAGGCATAGGGCCCTTGCCACGGACATTGCTATCAATATCTAGAGAGGACAGAAGAGCATTTACCTAAAAAGTAATACATGTGATAAGTCTAGAGATACATAATCAATACTCACTTTTGCCCTCAAAGAAAAGTTCAGTCTTCAGAGCATTATGTGTGTACGCAGATAATTAATTAAATAATCGGAAAAAAAGTAAGCGGAAACTAGATGAAGGTATCCGTGAATTTCCTTACTTGAGCATGGATAAATTCTTCACTTTTATCTGCAAAGAGATGCCTAGCCATTATGCTGCTACGGTCACGTATACATTGTTTATCGCCTTCAGATAAACCCAATACTGGAAGAGGGGCAGGATGAAAAGGTATTCCACCGCGACTGCTGTCAAGAAATGAGTGCAAAAAGGTAGATAGAACTCTTTGCGGTGTCCCTGACATATTGGAAAGAAAACAACATCAATTTGTCTCTTTTTTTATGTTAACCATCTCAAAGCATCAAATAATATGCCCATCAACTGTAAGAGCTTATTTAAGCTTATATTACAACATAGGCATTTCATTATAATATATAAGCTCCTCAAAATAGCTTATAGAAATAACATATACAGTTTCTCCTCAATCCCAGTTGAACAAAAAGAACAACTTATGCAACCTCACTTTTGGGATAAAAAGCACTTAATGGACTTCTTTACTCAAACACATCCTTAAAACACAAAACAAGACAATCCAAAGAGGAAATGAACTTTGAAATTACCATCCAGTGTGGGTTGATGAAGCTGTGGTGGTAGCTGTCCCCTGCCATCATAGAGCCGGAGTTGATTTCCATCACGTTGTATCTCATCCCACGTTTCATCAAACCCACCCGCACCCGCAGACCTAAACCTATTCAAAAACTCTGAACCCTACACCATCCAAAATTCATATTGAAATTCAAATAACTAAACAAACCAAATTCATCCAATCAATATAGATACAAGTCAACCAACACACACGTATAAACATAAGCATAAAGCCTGATTTTGAAATCCAAACCATACACTATTCCAAAATTCATACTACGTGCACTACTCTTAAAATTCAAAACATTGTAATCCAATTTGCGTTTTTGACAATAGGAAATATATCAATAGTTACTAAAGTGAGTTTAGTAAAAGTATTGTGTATTCGTACACCTTCATTGCATTTCTTAATTTGTGTAAAAATCTTAAACAACGCTCATTTCAAAACAGAGGGAGTGTAAGTAAACCAATACATACACAAAAAGATGAACATTTAAGCAGAAAGCATAATTCCAAACCCTGCACCGCTACAAAAATCAATAAATTTAAAATAAATAAACCAACCAAATTAATTCATACATTCGATTTGAGCTGTGTTATTGGAACATCAAAATACAAACACTATAAATGTTTATCTCTAGCTCTCATACTTTTTTATCTTCTACAACTTACACACATTTCAAAAATACTCGTAAGAGCCAAAGGATGACATACTTGATATAAAAACACAAATATAAACATAAGCATAATTTAAAATAGTTTTACACCGTCATCGAATAAATAAACAAACAAAATTAATTGTTTTAATCCTCACCTGAGAATTAGCATCGAGAAAAGGTTTATCGAATTCGGAACCAGGTAGCTGGGTAAGAGGTTGAGAGTAAAATTGCGATGCAGAAGGAGTGGATGTTGATGTAGGAATTTCCTTCAACCTCTCCTATAATAATATAATTAAATTAAACAATTAAGTTAATTATGAATGAAATAGAAGTTGAATTGAATTGAATATGAGTGAGTACCTGATTTTTGGAGGAAGAACCAAGGAGAGCATTAGCGAGAGAACCAAGAGGGTTTTGAGAGGAAGAAGAAGCAGAAGGGTCAGGGCAAGAAGTAGCACCGGTTATAAGATCACGCATCGCCATAACTAACTAACTAATTAACTTTATATTATGATTATTAAGAATTGAATTCAAATGGATTGATGAATGATAGTTTTGATTCTCTATCACTCGTCAAAGCCTTGCTACTACGTCTTGTGTTTTCCTTCCTCTCACCGTCGTGTCTTTTATTTTGGTATTTGTTATCTCTCTATCTAACCTCTCTGCTGTGTGTGCTCTATAATAATGCTTCTCTCATTTTTCTTTTTCTTTTTTCTCACAGTTTTAATTAAACAATCAAATTTTTATAGAAAAAGAAAGAAAAAAAAATAATAAAAACCTAAGAACAAGGGTCAGCTTGGGGCATCAAGTCCTTCAACTTTGATGGAGGAGCATGTCAAATAGCCATACCTAATCTTGAAGAGCGTTCGAGTTTGGCCAAGAAATCTGCGCAATGGTTCCTCTCTCGAAGCACATGTTTGAAATAAATGTTAGGAATATTTTTCTTTAACCCAAAAATCTTCACCAACAAAGAGGCATATACATACATATGAGAGTGTTTTGGATATTGAAGAAGACAGAGGACTTCTAAAAAATATGTTTCGCAAATAACATGTTGAATAAAGTTATTGATTACCAACAACAAACCATGGTAAACAATCAAATAATAATACTAAACTATGCTTGAACAAAAAAAAATGAAAGATAATAAAGACATTACATTATACATTTTCTGTAACACCCAAGGCTGACGAGGACAGAGAGTGGTCGTCGGTGCACAAGACATGACAATAGCGGCTCCCGACAGCTTCTAAAGGAACCGAATCACACCGGAATGAGAGGGATCCTGAGGCCGTGCAAGTATGGGACTGCATGGTTGAAGGAAGGCTTTTAAGAATTGTTTGGTACTACCTATATCAACAAGATGCATCTTCTTTTTGGTAGCTCATTCCATAAGAATTGCTTGACTTGGAGTAGTCTTTGGATGGGTGACCTACCGGGAAGTTTTTCGGTAAGCGTGCAAGTGAGGACAAAACACGCTGAAAAGACTTGTGTTGGTTTGTATGGTCAGTCGGCAATCCTAAGAGCAGACTGGGATGTTACAAATGGTATCAGAGCAGACCTCTCTCAATATGGTGTGGTTCGGGGACGAACCAAGTGGAAGCTGGTGGGCATGTAACACCCAAGGCTGACGAGGGCGGGGAGTGGTCACCGGTGCACAAGGCATGACAATGAGCGGCTCCCGAAAGCTTCTAGAGGAACCGAATCACACCGGAATGAGAGGGATCTTGAAGCCGTGCAGGTATGAGACTGCATGGTTGAAGGAAGGCTTATAAGAATTGTTTGGTACTACCTATATCAACAACATGCATCTTCTTTTTGGTAGCCCATTCCATAAGAACTCCACAGTTAAGTGTGCTTGACTTGGAGTAGTCTTTGGATGGGTGACCAACCAGGAAGTTCCCCGGTAAGCGTGTGAGTGAGGACAAAACACGCTGAAAAGACTCGTGTTGGTTTGTAGGGTCAGTCGACAATCCTAAGAGCAGTCTGGGATGTTACATTTTTCCCTCAATAAAAAGACATTACATTATACATTCTTCCCTCAATAAAAAGACATTACATTATGTTGGAACAATATGTGTTTAACATTACCCTTTAGAGTTTTAATGATAACAAGGTATTAAAAAATGTCAATTAGATATATTTGTTCAAGTGTGCATACCATGGACAAAAATTTAGTGTCTCTTTGAAGTATAGGTTCTGAAAGAACAAATGAGAGCAATGGAATCAACTAGAAGGAAGCTTGAAGCATCTGAAGAAAAGTGCTCCTGAAGTTAAGTGCTCTTGAAGTGATGACGTCATCAGAAGCAAGTTCATCAGAGGCACATCATCAGAAGCAAGATCACCAGAAGTTGAAGTTCATCAGAAGATGAGAGAATTAAAGCTTCAAAGGTTGTTCAGCACGTCTAGCATTGCAGAAGACCAGAAGAGTGAAGCAACGGTTAATTCAAATAAATTTGAAGGCATTGGATGCTTGTTCTTTGAAGAGCGTTGACAAAGTACAATTGTACGAAATGTACAACCACTATCTCCACTACTCAGTTTGTGTCTCTGCTGCAGGACAAGAATAACAGCTCTGCCTGCAAAGATGTTCCTCCAGAATTTGAATGGATTTGAAATTGATCCTTCACAGAACAATAACCAAATCAGGCAAAAGATCATTGGTGATTGATCAAAGCTTCAACGTCTCTTTCACACCTCTATATAAAGGAGTGAAGACTTAGAGAATGACAAGGACTCAATAACAATTTACAAGTGCCAAAACTCTGTCAAAATTGTTTTGCATCAAAAGTTCACTTAGAATTTCTTATCAACTTTCATATCTTAGAAATTCTAGAGTCCTAAGAGTCTGTATCTGATTTGTATTGTGAACACCACTGATTGTATATCAAGTGTTCAACCTCAAACATTTTTCATTGTAATTCTGTTTGAATAGAAGTCTCTTGCTTGTGTGTTTGAGCATAGGAAGTCTCTTGATTGTGTTCAGGAGCATAGGAAATCTCTTGCAGCTGTGTTTGAGTAGTTTGAAGTTTCTTGCTAGTTGTAGCAGTGAGCAATTGTAATCAGATATTACATTTTAGTGAACTCTCCTTTGGTAATCAGATTGCTTCGTGTCTTTCTTCTTTCTCTCTCTCTGTTTTTATGCGCTGCATTTAGAATCTGAACATCACTTCAAAAGCTGAACTTTATCTGCTTCTGATCAGTGACTTCAATAGGAGAAAACGAAGAAAAAGTTAACACAATTCAACCTCCTTCTTGTGTTTTTCTCACCTTCACATTACACATGTAAAAGTTAGAGTTTAAATTCCTTACCCTTTCATTTATTAGTGTGAGTTTATGATGGCTATAATTATTTTGTTTGTCTAAAAAAATATTAAATTAGTCAGTGTTCAAATTATCAACCATTGGCAAGTGCAATATCCTCCTTTGTTACTTAATTCTAATTTAAATCGCAGTCGGAATGTAGGAATTTCACAATCCTTTTATAGACGAACTTATTATAAATCTTATTACTCTACGAACTTGCTGTTGAGCAACTTTCTACCGGATTTATTCGTGGCGCGCTATTGAACTTCCGCTCTATGGCTAGAATTATTTTAAATTCTTGTGTTGTATGACTTTGTCAAACCACACATGCGGTGAGAGCGAGTTCAAATCACGAGTCTAAAATATGCCAGTTTAAAATTGGTTAAAACGCAACAATCTTCAAGTTTTGATGAAAACAAAGCATATAAGAACATTTAGATACATTATGTGTATTTAAGTGTGTAGGAAGTTCTAAGCAAATGATGATTTGCCCATGGACTGGTCAACACTCTGGACCTTGAGGAAAAGTTATGTGTCATACATAAAGACAAGACTTTTGTATCAAGTTAAAGGTCAAGTTTCCTTAAAAAAAAAAAGGTCAAGTTATGTGGAATACAAATCAATGTTTGGTGGTCAGAGCCTCTTTATAAAGCGTTAGCTAAAGACATTGTCACTGATACAACAACTCTTAACTCTGAAAGGAAACATAGTTCCTGACATGTGCAACTCGGTAAAAATCATTAAAGTGCGTCAATGATGAAAATGAATGTTTGATCCACTAACTACTTTTATTGAGAAGATTAAAACAATTACTTAGTAAACTAAAGACAAAAATCTCTTCAGCAATGTTCATCATCTCACGTCTTCCATGTAATGGATTTGATTTGGCTGAAGAAAAGTTACACAATACCCATATATATTGTCGTGAATTATTCTATATTCTTATCATATACATTGTCTAAAAATAAAAATAAAAATAGAGAGATATACATTCTCAAGTGTACTAAGCTAAATTGTTTACTACTCTTATAGTGTGTGCAAACACAAGTTTATTTGTAATCCTCTTGTTTGAGGTTAGGAAGTCCTCTAGGTTGAGACAAGAAAATTTAAGACTAGGTTGTTATAGCAGGTTTTTGTAATTTGTTGATTATAGTGAAAAATCTTTCAGAAGTGCAAGAGGACATAAAGTAGCTCTAGACGGAGAATGAACCAGGATAACTGCATGTGTGCTTCTCTCTTCCCTTACCTCTTTATTTTTAGCTTCCATCATACTAACTAAAATCCAAAAAGCGTAAAAAGAGACCTACACAGTTCAAACCTCTTTTTTATGATTTTTTCACCCTAAGTTAGTATCAGAATAAAAATACAAAAGGGGGAGGAGTAGGAAACGAGAACTTTTTTTTTTAGGGAAAGGGTACAAAACGAGACCTTAACAACTCTTAAATACAAACATGCATCCCAAGATAGGGAAAAATCGAAGTTTTTGACTATGAAAAGTGTGGAAGCAGAAAAATAAAATAGAATCTTATGATTATGAACCATAAATGAAAATAGTTAAATATGGAATTTTTTTTACTACGATTTAAACCTAAGCCTAGTAAACCCACTTGGGTTGGTCTAGTGGTATAGACTTGGGATCTGGGAGTGTGCTCTTCCTCAAGGTCTCAGGTTCAATTATCTCTATTGCCAATTTAAGGAGGTTAATTTAGCTTCTTCAAATAAAACCCAAGCCTAATAAATCTACAATATACAAACACATTAAATATTCATGCATTTGTTTTGTTTGACATCTTCAAGTACGTGATGCCTTCTCATAACCTATTTACTCGATGTGATATATTTACTTAGGCACAAGCCTTGCTTTGTTAACTTTGTGGGTCTTGGCAATATTAGGTGGCTTGGTGTTATCAAGACGGGTGGGTTTGCTTTGAGATAGTTTATTGCTTCTGTTAGGTGTGTCCTAGGCATTATTCTTGCTGTGGTTGTGCAGCTGGTGCGTTTTTGGTGTATTTGTTGGGCTCCTGGGTATAGGTGGTTTTGTGTTAGTGAGGCCTGGGTATGCTTTTGGTTCATTTCCTTTGTACACTCCGGCCTCATTATCTTGGGAGTTTTAGGGAGTTTGTGTTTTGCGGTGTTCCGTATATATGCGGCGCCATTTGTATTTCTTCTTTCTTTCCGCGAGTTTGTATGCGCCTTGCATTTACTCGTCGAGAATAAATTTTGCCATTTCAAAAAAAAACTTAGGCACAAGCCTAAATAAATACATTTGAGCACACACAAAACCATAAAAAAATTTTAGAGAGAGTAAAATTGAATAATGTCAATTGATATGACTAAATACTTTTTCTTAATTTTTTTACATTTTATGTGAGGGTGTACCTAACAATATTAATTTGTGATTGTGTATGAAAGATTTTCTCATACTCACTTAGAAAGAGCAAAAGCGGTCAACACTTGACAGAACTAAAAATTCAATACACTCGTTAAGAATGTCACGATGAACAATGAACATGGAGGAGGAAATCTAATAGGTATCATTGATTCATAGTGTAAAAACTCTGATTGGCATCTCTGCGGGGGTTCCAGCACATGTGTTGCACCATTTTCACCAATTCAGTTTTAGTGGGGGAATCTCTAAGAAGCGACGCTCGATTTTACAGGTCATTTGGTTTGCTACAATTTGGGAAATTTGAAAAGAAAGAAATAACAGGTTGTTTAATGATAAAGAGTGCTCGGTAATTCAGGTGGTTGATAAGATTAAGTCTCTTACCTTTAGGTGGTTGAAGGTGAAATACATTACTCTTCCCTTCAATTATCATGGCTGGTGGCTTAGTCCTTTCACCATGCTGGGCATAGGCTAAGTGTTATTCTTACTGTTACTTTATACAGGTTCTTTGTACAGGTTCTTTGTAAATACTTTTGATGTTGATGTCTCTCCTTTAGACACCTTGTACTAGGAAAGACATTGTTTTGATAATAGATACCATTTTAGTCTCTTCAAAAAAAAAATTATGAAATTGGTCTTTCTATTTTAAAATCATTTAGTTTTGATCCTCCATTAGATTTTTATACTTAAAAAATAGTAAAATTGTAGTTAAAATCAAATTTTTTAATGAGTTTTCTTATAATTTCATGAGTATTGATCATTCTGCATCATAAGGATGTATCCCACGTCATTTAAAATAGGCCAAGTCAACATTTTTAAGACTTAGATCATTTTTTCATAATGACTTGAAATTATGTTTCATATATTCATCAAACTTATCTAAAATGTGATATTCATCATCATCATCATAAGAATTTTACCCTTGTTATTTATATATGGAATAAAGAAAATAAGAATTTTACCTACAATTAACTTCATCAAATTATTATATATTGGTCCTTGTCATAATTGACTTCTTTAAAAAAACATTATCATAATTAACTTAAATATAAGCTTTTTGTTAAGAGAAACATACATACAAGTATAACTTAGATGGATCACATAACATAATTTGAAAGATTAACTTTTATTTACAAAGGAAGAGATTACCTGAAAGTGTGAGAACAAACAAACTAAGATCTTTGTCAGCAAAAATACAAACTGAGATCTGCAAAGGAAATAGAGTATAAAAAATTAGAAAATGATTTAGAGGAAATATAAAATATGGCAATATGAAATTTGAGTAACAACGGAAATTAAGAGTAAAAAAATGTGTTTACTAATATTTAAAGAGAGAAATTACTTGAAAGTGAGTGGAACAAAGAAAGTGAAGAACTTGAAAGATCTCTCAAGGAAAGATTTAGAGGAAGCACAACAAGATATCAAAGATGAAGTTTGGTATGAATAGTAAAGATCTCCCAAAGAAAGACTTAGAGGAAGCAGAATAAGATAGCAAAGATGATGTTTGGTATGGAAGAGTAAGAAGTTAGAAAATGAATGAGTCAATGTACCTTTTTGTATGATTGAACATATTACGCGTCTTTCATGCCACTTTCCCATCACTTGCAAGGAAATACGAAGGTAGATATATATTTTTTTAAATACCTTTTAAAATATTAAGTTAGATGTTTGTAATAAATTTATCTTATATCAATTGTTATAATATTCTTTAAAAAAAATGTATTATAATATTGTTGATGAATTATTATATGTAAAATTAGAATTGAATTTATTAGTTACATATTTGTAAACTCAAGTTTACATAAGTTAAGTAAACTAAGTTTACTCGTACATGTATAAGTTGAGTTCGCGCGTTCACGTACATTAGTTATATATACGTAAATTGAATTCGCATGTGTTCTACGTAATCTTACATGAAGTTCAGAGTTCTAAAATAAATTCAAGATTTATTAATTTTGGGTAATTTATTATTATTTTTTGAATTTAGTAAATGAAAAAAATTATTAATACTAATATTTTGCATAATACTAAAATTATTAAATGAGGACAATATATTGCACTCTAAGTCTTGGTTCATTGTATATAAAATATTCAAACTTTCCCTTTGAACGCTCCTCCTCGCGAAGTCCGTGGGCAATAAAATATTCAAAACAAATTTCTAATTCACAAGAAAACATTGCTTTCTCTTTCGACCCAAAAGGAATCAAGGCTCAGGTTAGCGTGGGAGACCAAATCATGTCTCTCACCGTCAGTGACCATGTTTAAGCCATCAGATGTGCCTCAAAACCAACGTGCGGTCCAGATTGCTTACCAAGAACCTGCTGCTACAGTATGTTTACAGATAAATTTATTTAAAAATTTCTTTACCACTCTTTTCTTCTTTATCCTCTCTCCTTTTTCTGATTTCGCTTCCTACCACCATGTCCAGCCTCATGAGTTCTTTACACCCAACACTAGTGGTCATGGCACCATTAAAAAGTATTTTTCTGATATCAGGTATTCATTGAACAACAACAACTTCAAAAATATTTTTCTGATATCTAGTATTCATTGAACAACAATAACTGCAATAAATCAATTATTTATCTTATCCATAACTGAGGTTGGGTATTTTTTGTTGAATCTAATAAAAATTTCAGTTTTGAGCGTTTAAAGATGCAGAAAATTGCTTGAAATCACAAAGAAATGGTATTTGGTTCGTGATTTTATGTTAAAATTGAGTTTTTGGTGTGAAAATAGCTTAAAGGTATGGTTTTTCTCTCCCGGGTCACCTGGGTTTTAACCAG
>Ga0315913_1003279_pt1 | contig 19411 bp, 11 predicted proteins | sample MpolsnodulesMG_FD_207736 | JGI IMG/M metagenome (GOLD analysis project Ga0315913, IMG submission 207736) | Medicago polymorpha root nodule microbial communities from Los Angeles, California, United States - small nodules | ecosystem: Host-associated > Plants > Roots > Nodule | place: USA... | reverse complement strand
AACAACGTGGCATACACTATTGTTAAGCATGTAACTTGTCAAATCCAGGTTGGCGGACATGCTTACTATCGTTGTTGGTCTTAGATCAGTGGGTTCTGATGATGGTGATGTAGAGTTGTAAATTTAAAGAGACAACTTGCTACTCTTTTACAACAAGAGAAATTGCTGGAAAAGAGATATATCAAAGGTCTTCAGGATGCAAAATGGTGATATGAACATAAGTATTTCTATGCAACTCAATTAGAAATGGACCGCTTTTGGCGAAAGTGTGCATTACTACAACATCTTGTTGTCACCGATAGAGGTCTTGGACATATGACAATTTTCTATTTTCTAGAGGTAACGAGGGTGAGACTCGATTTCTATTAACCTGTTGGATTGGTATACAGAAAAATAAAGATTTTAAAAAGATCTACATATAAAATAAACATATTAATTTCTATTAACTTGCGAAGAATTTCACTTATAACATCGAATGGGAATTACATCGTTGATGACGACTTTGTTGCTTACAATTGGCTTTGTTATCTCCGAAAACTAACGACATGACTAAATAAACTGCTTGTCTTTCCAACTTATTCAATGAAACATTTTGTCAATGTAGCATCTGATCAGTTTTAAATTATTTCTTTTAAATTCGTCACTGAAACTTATTGTCAGTTTTTGACACAAAGTGATTTTGACATGTCTCTGAGAGAGCTACCAATAATTACGTCCTCAATGGCAACTTATGCTTTTCTTATTTTCATCAACAAATTGATCTGATAATCTGGTAGATACCTTTGGAGATGCCGACTCGTGGTCCCGACTCTTCAAGATCAATAATCTGGTAGATACATTTAATTATATTAATTTTATAGCAATCTTTTAAATAATGTGGACTAAATTGTTCATCATCATATTCGTTAGTTTTGGCAGAGAAAAGAATTGAGTTTTTAATTACTTGCAAATATAAGATCTACTCTATCGGCATTTGTAAAAATATTTTTTTCTCATTGCAAATTTATAACCTTTTCCTTTGGTGCTTTTGTTATATAATAATTAGTCAGGCATTGATCAATTAGATGAAGAAGAGGGACGAAATAATTTAATTACTTAAGTATACTTTTAATTATTGTAATTTCTTCAAATTTTTTTATCATAATTTCCTTTTTCATCAACAATAATTCAATTACCAAATCTAAAATAAAATCAATAATAATTCTACGCCAAAGAAATATTCTTAATATTGTTGAAAAAATTGCAGATAAAATATGGGTACCGGTTAAGAAAGCCAAAAGAGGAAACATTTGATGCAATGATTACACAACTTTGAATGTAAGTATTCCGCTTTTTGAATCATTATTTAAGCATTTAATACAAATATTATTATATTTGACTTCTTAACTAGTGCACGGAGGCACCGATTACTATGACCGAATTAATAAATAAACAACAATTGATAATCAAGAATTAACAAGGTCTCAAGGACCACTATTGGATGCCTAAAGAAAATTAATTAGTAATTTATGGATGTAGCTTGTTATAGAAACAATGAAAATAGGACATATATTATATACTATGCTTCTTTTGCCATATTCTCTATATCTTTTTTGTAACTCGTATCCATCTTATATAGCATTACCCTTTTATAAGTAAGAATAAGATACATATGTTAATGTTAACGGTTTCTGAAAGAAGCAATAACTATATGAAGCCTATTTGCATGTGTTTCCTACAAAGAGTAGGTAATGAGTAGTTGAGAATGCTACAAAACATATGAGTGCAACAAAACATATGTGATCCATGATATAAACCAATAAATTTCGTGTTTAATGAACTCACATAGAAATGTCATGTTTAATGAACTCAACTAAAAATCATAAATCGGAGGCCGAAAACATTTTAAAAGAAAAACTAATATATTATTTAAGTCTTTTATCTAGCATGTGATCCATGTAGTCAACCTATATACTCGTCAACCTGATCAAAATACCAAGTTGAACAAAATACTTGTATGAACAATAAAATTTAGTAATGATCACTAATAATACATTAAGTGAGCTCCACATAAATATGAAGACTCGTATATCAATATCAATGATATTGTAAGACAAGACACAGTGACAAACCCACAAAACAATTTAGTTTATCCATTTCAATAATTTTTATCCAACAAATAAATAAGGTTAGTGTATCAATGAAGTATGTAACTAACAAATTATTTGTTGGTTGGTGCCATAGAGATCACTTCATTGTTGTGCGATGTGCATTCATTAGAAACTTGTTATATTATTTTGTTCCACATACCCCTCCCTTGTATGTAAAAATAAAGTATGTGTTGCATACTAACTTATTTGTTGAAAAGAGTGTATTAAAATTTTACTATGGTATATGTTTTAAATTTAAATAAATAAAAGAGAAATTAATACATATTTTTAATACAATTGAGCAAATGTAAATTTTAGAAAAATTTAAAATTGAGAGAAAATATTTTTGTATTTCTTATGACCACATTATCACAATTTGACAATCATCCTCTCCTAATATTATAACATGAAAATTGGTTCAATATTAAGGAGAATATCCTCTCCAATTTTTTTCTCTCCGATGTTCTCCCATGTGCATTCGATCTTACATTTAAACTTTTTTACTCCTATATTTTATATTACAAAACTTTTTTACTCCTATATTTTATAATATTACAAACTCATTACAGTAGTTTATATTTATGTTTAAATGCACTTATGGTCACCTTTTTTTATTTTATTTTTAATCTTACCTGAAATTTTAGTTCCAACTTACTGAAACCAACTTTTTGGTCCTCCTATTACACATTTCTTGGTTTTTTTAGCCCCCATTAATCTGGGTGATGCGTCACTCTCATTATTGACATGACTCTTAGATGGCAAGTCTTAGTTGGAATTAACTTATTTCCATGTCATTAAGAGCGCATGGAAATTAAAAAATACTTATGAAACACATTGACAAGAGTCCTAGTCCTGATCATATTAATGTTCATGATAATAACATTAACATGCTTATAATTTTAATCCTTGAAACAAACTCACACTTAAAATACATACATTTTAACTTTGATATACTAAAAAATCTTTGTACTATGAACACATAACAAAATTCATGTGTCTTAACAAGTAGTCACAATTACAATCAAACAATTTTTACCATTGAACATTAATAATGACATCCTAAAAAAATCACATAACAATCGATCATAAACGAACCTAGATTGACCGCAACAGTTATGGTGTATAAACAAACGTTGATGAAGATGCAGTCTTTCGCAACATGACAAATTAAAGTTTGAACTCCTATCAAAAGAGATGTTCGTATTTAATGTCTCCTATACCTCAAATACAACTATTTTTGGTGGAGGAAACTTATAGGAAAAGGGAAAAGAAAACTATACATACAGGTGGTTTTTTTTTATATTTTTAAATGGTAACAAATCAAAGAAATGATTAAAGCAACCAAAGTTTGCATATGACACAACATTGAGTCGTTTAGGTGCAATGGACTTCGTGCAGTCAAGTTCCCTCGATCACACCAAAAGGCGACATTATTAACTTTGAAAAAGCCAAGTTTACTGATTTAAGTTAGAATGCAAAATAGATTTATGTTCTTCTCCGAACAAGTTTCGCTCCCACTCAGGCAAACTGATCAAAATACCACTGCATTAGTTAACTAACGCAGATGTAAAATTAACGTAGATGCAAAATATATTGTTTTTTTTTTGGTACAAAAGAATATATTGTTTTTATATATTGTTACATTATATATTGTTATATATATTTTTTGAAGAATATATAATATAGGAGGGATATATTGACTCCATGAATAAGTGTTTAAAGTTACTCCTAATATTGACCATTGATCTTGTTATTAATTAGTGGTTATGATTAATTACTAATTATTCCTCTCATGAGATTTCCATACACAATCTGAAAACCTTCTAGCTTGCTATTGTGACATGAAACCTTTTGATGGAGGCGGAACTGGATATCTTTCATTCGTTCATCACGACCCATCCATTTTGATCAATGATCATGAATTTGAAAACACAATTTTCTCAATTGAATGGTGACAAGTCTATTTAGGTATTGAATTGAAAGTAAACTTTTATTTTTTATTTTTATTGAATTGGGTATTTGCCTTTTCACCAACATAACCCACTCTTGCCATGGACGAACAAATTGATAACTTCCAATTAACACATACAAAGTGTAAGGGTTCTAAAAATTGATGTTCTTGCATATTAAAATATTAAAATTCTATTAGGTTTTGGATTATCTCTATGAATAGAAAAACAAACATGATGCAATTGACATCATATTCTTCAATCCGATTCAATAAAAAAAATTGCTAAGATAATATTGGTGAAGACAAACGACATTGAGGTATGTCGAAATTTGTAGGCCGAATGTCATGACCGAGGTTCGAACTCCGTACATCCACTTTGTGTGTGTGAGTTTATGATGGCTTTGACATCTTGTCTATCTATAAAAAAAAATCTTGATTTAATAATATTTCAAATTTTTTTAAAATTAAAAGTGAAAAAAGAGTATAAAAACCGAATGAAAACAAGATTGAGAGAGAACGGGTCTGTACGGTTCCCTTTCCTCTCTTTATCAGCAATAGTAGTCAGAATCCCTCTTCCACAGAACCGCCGCTCACCGCCGTCCCGCTCTCTCCAGCGCCGCTCTCATAGGCCACTCTCACGTTTTCGATTTGCAGCTTGTCATCCCTCTGTTTTCCTGTATTTTTTAATAACAATTCATGAGAAATAATAGAAACCAATTGTGATCTTTTTCATGCTTTTCGATAACAATCTATGAGAATTAAATTGGTGCATTCCTGGCAAAGAGAATTGGAAATCATGAATCAATGGAATTGATTGGTAGTGGCGGCCTGCAGCGGTAGAAGAAAAGGGATAAAGGTGTTCCTTTTTCTTGTTATTAAAAAAACTTTAATTTTGACTTTTTCATCTCAGCCATTAGTTTATTTGTTTACACTGTCAAGCATCAAAGCACATAAATGGAGTAAATGGATAGCTCCTAAATGGAGCATACCCAGACTCGAACAGAACATCAAAACCCAAACTCTCTCTCTCTCTTCGCCGCACCGCAACCCTATAGCCGAACTCGTTCTCGATTCACATTTGACTAAGAGCGATTCCATCTATTTGCTATTCCGTGTTTGCGATTGACTACAACTAACTATGGCAAGTTTTGTCTCCGAAATTGATAAACCACAACCCTTTGCTTCTCCCGGCGCTAGTAACGGCGGTAAAGGAAGCAAACCTCCTGGTAATGATGTAGCCAAACAGAATAATGTCGAACCAAACAAAAATAAAAAACTAAAATCATTGCGGTTACACAATTCCAAGAATAACAAGAAGGAAATCTTTAAGCCTGAAGTAGAAGGTAAGGTTTCCATGTATGTCTGTGGAGTCACAGCCTACGATTACAGTCATCTCGGTCATGCACGTGCCGCTGTTTCTTTTGATATCCTCGTTAGGTATCCAATCTCTCTCTCTTACATAATAATAACAATAGCTTGCAGCACAAGCAATCTAGTTAGAAGGCTTTTAGGTCTTTTTGCTTTTCTGTGATAGATCGTTCATTCTTGTATAAATACATATTCTACACATTGAATCAATAATGAGAATTGTCCTTTTTCATTCATTTCATATCATGGTTTTTGAGGGTAACTTTGACGCAACTAGTAAAGTTGTTGTCATGTGACTGAAAGGTCACGACTTCAAGTCTTGGAAAAAACCACTTGTGTAAAACTAGGATAAGGCTGCATACAATACACCAAATGGTGGGACACGTTGCCGGACCCGTGTATGCAGGAGATTTAGTGCACCGGATTGCCTTTTTTTTTTAGATATTATGTTATTCTAGATATTTGATACTTAAATTTTTGTTATTTGTACCTTGCTTAGTTGTTGTCATTGTTTGTACTTTGTTTAACTGTGAAAACATGCAGGTACCTTAAACATTTGGGTAATGAGGTCACATATGTGCGGAATTTCACCGATGTTGATGACAAGGTGAGACCCTAACTTGCTGCTGTAATTGTTAGTTTGCTATCTAATCTATAAAGCTCGATTTGGATTCGCTGACTTAGTAGCAGGAAAATCTTGGTGACTTTAGTGTATTTTATGAGAAAGATGAAAGAGAAATGATAGATAAGATACGAGAGAACAAATGGATGAGAGATAGACACACAGTGGCTGTGATTTTCCCACCTTAGAGTTGGCAAATCCGGATGACTATAAAGCTTAATCTAGTTTTTAATCCTTCAGAATTTATGTTCATTTGGAATGGAACCTGCAAATGATATACAAATATAATTGCAATATGAGTTTGTAACACTAACTATATGATAATGGTGGAAATGAGGATTTTTTTGTTAATTAATTATAATATCTTCATTTAAAAGAGTGTGTTTAGTAGTCTCTTTAGGTTGAGTAGAATTGCAAATATATATATAATGAATCATATTATGGTTGTCCACATTTATAATGAGTGCATTGCTCATATTTATGAATATATTACCAATTATGGCTGTTTCATCAGACTTAAGTGGTCCTGTTTGAATTATAGTTTGAACGAGAATCCGGTTTTTAACAATATCAGTGTTCCCGCTTGATACATGAAAACTCGTAACTGTCAATTAATGTTACAAGTTAATTTGTCCCTTAAAACTTGTATGCTGAACTGCTACTGGTAAATAAATTCCTCATATGATTCTTGTGTGCTTATTTGAAACTGCTAATATCACCATTGCTGCAGATAATTAAGCGAGCAAATGAGAAAGGTGTGGATCCTTTGGAGTTAAGCAGACATTTTTGCGATGAATATAATATTGATATGTCTGATCTTCTTTGTGAGAGACCGACTAAGGAGCCTCGTGTTTCTGACCACATTGACCAAATAAAGGACATGATAACCTAGGTTTTACTCTTCCATTTTGGTTGCCTTCTTTTGCTTTTGTTCGAAAATTTAGAGGAATTGCCGAAGTGAAAATATTTTTTTCTGCATCACTTTCATTTCAATAGAATGCGAATGTTGACAGTGCATTTATAATTTGGTAATTACCTGATGACTGCGACAGATAAATGTGAAGGCCACTTTTTTTATGAAATGATATGTATATTCTATGTTGTGTAATGTACATTTTGTTAATGGACTTATATTGTACTCTGCTCATTCATTGCTCTAGTGATATTTAATTTAGATTTTCTGTCTTCCTCCTTAAATTATTGATGCTTTTTGCCCTAGTGTGGCATGTTTTCCTTTAGTTTGAACGAATTAATTAAGCATTTGATAGGAGGTTAATCATTAAGATACTTTTCAGATTATCAACAAAGACTATGCTTACGAGGTTGACGGAGATGTATTCTATTCTGTTGAGAAATTCCCAAATTACGGCGCGCTGTCTGGGCAAAGTCTAGAACATATTAGAGCTGGGGAACGAGTTGCTGTCGACTCAAGAAAGCGTCACCCAGCTGATTTTGCACTGTGGAAGGTGCAAGAACCCTTGCCAGTTTTGTTAACATATTCTCGGTTATAATTGGGATATTACTCATTTCATTTTCATGATAATAATTGCAGGCTGCTAAGCTAGGAGAGCCCAGCTGGGACAGTCCATGGGGTCCCGGAAGGCCTGGATGGCACATTGAATGCAGTGCAATGAGTGCGTGTTATTTATCTCATAAATTTGATATTCATGGTGGTGGACTTGATTTGATCTTTCCTCATCATGAAAATGAGATTGCTCAAAGCCGGGCTGCTGACAAAGAGAGCCACATCAAGTATTGGTTGCACAACGGGCATGTGACTAACAACAATGAGAAGATGTCGAAATCCTTAGGAAATTTTTTCACTGTTCGCGAGGTTAGACCTTGGACAACTTTTTGATATTCATGTTTTAACAACTGTTTGTCAAATTTTCACGCGATTTTGTTTCTATTGCAGATCACTGAACGTTACCATCCACTTGCTTTGAGACATTTCTTGATTAGCGCTCATTATAGAACTCCACTTAATTACTCCATCACACAGCTGGAGACTTCGTCTGATGCTATTTATTATATATTTCAGGTATGCAGCGTCTTATAATCTGTTATTCTGTTTCATAAATTCTGCTTCGTTGGTTATGTGTTGACAGACAAGTTCTTCTCTCAAGGTTAACAGCCTCATCACTTAACCTGAAATTGATTCTTTTTTATATGGAGATGTGTTCATCGAAATGTTAACAGATGGAGATTTTAACGTTTTGCATCCCATATTGCTATGCTTAAGTCATGACTTGAAGATAGAATTGCCAATGTGTATTTCCTGCTACACATAATTTCTAGAGAGAAGATATTTGCTTATACTCTATGACCAAAATTGTTTTCACTTTCTGTATATACGGGCTTGCTTCAATTCGGACTATCTTACATGTCTAAGTTCTGATTCAGATCCTTGGCAGCAGCAATGTCAGCAGCCATGTTTGCTGTCAAATATGGGCCATTGGATTAGCTGATTCATTGGATTAGGAATAGTAATATTAAAAAACAGAATTACCCTTATTAATTTATTCGGCACAACTTTCTTTTTTTCTCGGTAAATTTATTACATTTTTTTGTGTGTTAACCCTCCGGTTGCTAGGGGAAGGGACCATAGTATCTCGGAGTTTGGCCGGGAGGAATGCAGTGCAAGCACTTGTTCAAAAAAAAGAGTTAGTGCTGGCGTGAATATAAATTTGTACTTCAATATTGGCTAATCCATTATATTCACAGATGAGTAGTGCTGGCGTGAATATAAATTTGCTAAGATTTGTCAAAAAATATTAATTTCCTAAGGAAAAAAGAAAGCGGTGCTGAATAATAAGGGTAGGTTCCATTTTTTTTTAGTATTGTTCATAATCTAATGAATTAGCCAATCCAATGGCCCACATTTTGCAGCAGACACGGCTGCTGACATTGCCGTTACCGAGGATCTGAATCCAAATAAACGAAGAAAAATGTACTATTACACAAACCTGAGTCTTTGCCAAAAGAACAAACTCTCTTGACTCCATCACAGTCTTGTTATTGTTTGGATCTAATTACATAATTATTAAAAGCTACAGATACCTTACAACATTGAAATGCTTTATTTATTTTTTTCGATACAGAAATGCTTTATTGATATCCTTAGAGAAATTGTTTTTAGCTATTATGATGTACTTTAAGAAGGATTTTGTTATTTGGTTGTTAGACTCTTGAAGATTGTAGAGACGCTTTATCGTCATTTCTACAAGAAGACACTGAGAAGAAAGATCAAATTATTGCTGCCGAAAAGTATGTTGAGAAGTTGAAAGACAAGTTTCAAACAAAAATGAATGATGATTTGCAGACACAAGTAATACTAACTGGTGCTCTCCTAGAGGCCTTGAAATTCATGAAGAGTTCTTTGCAATTCAAACAATCCCTATTGAAAGTTATGAATGAAGTGATAGAAATTTTGAAAGTACTAGGATTATTGTCCTCTTTGTCCTATGCCGAGGTAACATGTTTTACTTAAGTGAACTTGTCTGTTGTGCATTTAATCTTTAGAGATGCCTATTCTTTCGGAAAGCCATCACGAAAAGGAAGGATAATAATTTTTATTGGTGCATCAGGTTCTGCAGCAGTTGAAAGATAAGGCATTGAAGAGAGCAGGTTTGACAGAAAAGGAAGTGCTAAAATTGATTGAAGAAAGAAGGCAAGCTAGGATTAATAAGGATTTTGCAAGGAGTGATAACATTAGAACTGATCTAACTGCAAAGGGTATTTCACTTGAGGATGTCAACAACGAAATGATTTGGAGGCCATGCATCCCAAGTAAACCACTTGTTACACAAGCTGTTTCGACAGACAACAAGGCTCCCGAAGTAGAAGAAAAGCTATCAACACTTGTGGTGAGTCAAAAGGTGGAGGAAATACCTGCGGATCGTGAAGGGAAGGGATCACATGCATCATCATCAACATGAAGGTTGCATTAATACCTCTGTATAGCTATATGATTAATACACAACTATGTTATAACTTATCATTGCTATAATACTAGGATTCAAGATTGTAGATCAGTTTGAGGTTATCACCAATTTTATACTTCTACTTTTTTTGGCTAAGGGTTAGTTTTACTGGCTGTGACAATTATATGGATAGTCTCACTAAGTGATTGACAATTTTTATCTATAGTTTGCGCATTTATTTACCATAAATTTCATCTTATAGTTTGCGCTTTTATTTACGTTAAACTTCAAAGAGCAATAGTCACAATAGACCTAAACTTATATTATACAAATCAATATATCCTTCCACTTTACTGAATTGTTATGTGAGGAGATAATTGTCGAGTTTAGAGTAAGGGTTGGAAAGGTTTAGTTGATTCGTTGGAGGTTTATGGTCCGATTCAAGGTTATACATTTTTTCTTCCGCGTGTTCTTTTAGTTCTATTTGAGATGTGTCGAATGTCAAATTTGAATATATCTTTTAAGTTAGATTTGAAACTTTAAGACTTTGTTTGACAGTTTGGAGGGGAGGGGAAGGAAGGGCTTTGGGGGGATAGAAATATAGGAGAAAATTGAGATATCTTTCACATTTTTTGGAAGAGTATTTTTAATAAAGAGTGATAAATTAATGCTTATGATTAATATATTTTTAATTTTAAGAATATTATAACAAGATATATTAAATTTGAAAAATTCATATAAGCCCTCCAAAACCCTTTTTAGTTCCCCTAGATGAGGAGGGTTTCATATTTTGATGAAAAATAAGTCCCCAAAGCCCCTCCTCCCAATATCTTCTATTTATTCCACTTACTCCTTCCTTCCCCCCTCCCCTCCATTCCCCTTCAAACTCTCCATTCCCCTTCAAACTTCATAAACCAAGAATTTAAAAAATTTAGTTTTTGGAGGTCGATTTATTTATGAGGTATGTTATTTGAACAACTCTTTTTAGAAAAACTTAGGGGTCGTTTGGTGCACATTACAGTGGATAGGATACGATAAAATTATCCTATCATATTTAAATCTTTTGTTTCGTGCAACAATAGGGAATGATAAATTAAACCTATTGTCTTTCTTATCATATTGACTCTTTGTAATTTTAATCTTGAGTTTAGGCTGAATTAACAACCGGATAGCATAAACCTTTTTTTTTTAACAAGCCAAAATGGAATATAATAGATAAAAAAGAGTGATTCATCTCGCACAAGGCGTGCAAAAGAGAACCACTCAAACCAACTCCCAAACCCCAACCCTACACCACCACGAATGCCTGAGACCATTCGCCACCACATGGAACTATCACGCCACCCTTCCACCAACCGACCTCCAACCTCCCTGTACCTAGCCTTTAGAACTCGATACAATAACCCTTCCTTATCTAACAACATCCTCCAACACCATTTCCCTCAAAGCGCAATATTAAATTCGCGCAACCTCCTCACACCCAGCCCTCCATACTCCTTTGGTAAACAAACTGAGTTCCAATCGACCCAAGCAATAGAATAAATTATATCTGTGGGTGCCTTGAAAAAGGAAAGAAAGTAAAGCGGAAGAGATGACATGACATATTTTAGGAGAATCAGGCGGCCTCCGAAATAAAGAAACTTGCTATTCCAAGACGACAATCGACTAGTAATACAGTTCAACACAGGTTGCCAAAACTTCAATCTCCGGGAATCACCCCAATAGGCAGCCCCGAATACACAAAGGGAAATGTTCCCACACGGCAATTCAACACAATTGCGGCCTTTGATAACCACGAGTCAGAAATGTTAACACCCGTAAACCTATGTCACACGCATGCGTATTTTTTCTATTCAACCCATCTTCGACTTCCAGCAACCATTGAACTTCACTCTCACTATCGTCCATTCTTTGTTATCTTCAGTTAACAATTTGTGTTCGTAATTTTGAGCTCGTACCTTTATAGGTTCTCCAAAAATTAAGTATCATGTGTTAATAATCTCCGACTCCCAAATTTTTCCCCTTAATTCATCGTTGCTTCAGTTTGCTTCTCGATTGAAATTTTTTAAAGGTATAAGCAATATTTGTTCGTTCTGATTGCTTCCTAATTTTTGTTGTTTTTTTTTTCTTTCTATGGAAAGATTGTTTTTTCTAATGTTATGTACAATTCTCAGAATACTTATAGGTAAATACAGATGCAATCTTCTTTCTTATCTTATCTTATCATGTGTGCACCAAACACATGACATAATACATGTTTATCATGTCACTATCCTATCTTTATCTAACTTTTTATCATATCTTCTTTCTATCCTATCATCGCACTAAACAGACCCTTTCGAGACAAAACAAAATATACAAAAATTTAGTTACTGACACGAAAAACAAAACAATATCGAAAGAAAGTAAAAACACAATAGTATAAGAGAGTTGTTTAAAAAGTTGTAAAAAAATAGTTGTACAAATATCATTTTTTATATAAAATGGAATGACCGTAATCAATTTTTCGAAAAGCAAATGATATCGAAAAAAATATTCTGAAATTACAAAACAAAATAATATTGCAGAGAAACAATTTTTTTTTTTTGCAGAAAAGCAAATGATATCGAGAAAACTTAAATTTAATATAAAAATTGATCAAATAACCCCTAAAAAGCTAACAAAACAGTAAATCATAATGTTCATTGTTCTGAGGGTGCAATACAATGGATTTGATCATCACATTACACTAAGAGCAACCACACATGCGAGACTGACACCACATCTTCACCCAAAACTTTAAAGTATTAGGTATATTGTTCATCTCACTTATATGTTTCTTCACATCTACTCTTGCATCAAATATAGAACTTTAAGTCACAATTTACACACAAATATATCTCCCTTAAGTGTAAGATACTCTACATTTATTGATTTGGTGACATATCAACATAAAGTCAAACGAAAGTACAACATTGTAAAAAATGTGGGTTAATGTTTGTTTCATGGATGGAGGTTTATGTTTCTATCCTTCAAGAAATGAGAGAAATGAGATTAGAAAAAGAAATAATATGAAAAAGAAATTTGATAAGAAAATGATAAGAAAAACAATGTATTATGTGTTTTGTTCGTGGAAGTATTAAGAATATAGTGAGTTACTAATAATAGGGAATAAAAAATATTTTATGTGTTTTGTCAATTAAAACAATGTCACAATCATTTTGTCAACTCAGCATAACACATATGCATTTTTTCTAATGTTAGATTCCACCAAAGACTAAAAGTGAAGGTATTTGAAATAATAGATTATAGATGTTGGATAAGAAAATTGCATGAAAGTGAACGACAACCCAAAACTTATATTTAATATAAAAAATTAAGCAAATGACATCCAAAAAATAACAAAACAATTCATCTTAATCTTTGGAATTCGAAGGGAGCATACAATGGGTCAAATAATCACATTTGACTAAGAGAAACCTCACAAGTGATAGTGACACCACATTCTCATCCCAAACCTTAAGACATTAGGTACATTGGTCATCTCACTTATATGTTGATTAATATATACTATTGCATTCAATGTAGAAGTTTAACTCACATGACACATAAACATCTCTCTCTTAAGCGTGAGACTCTGTGTGTGTATGGTTTGATGAGATAGTCAAATAAAATTCGAGACACAACATGGTAAAAAATGTGGGTTGGTAGCCGTTTCATAGAGGGATGTATCTGTTCATTTTTTCATGAGAAGAGAGAGAGAGTAAATTAGGAAAACAAGGTAGATGAAAACATGAGAGAAATGTTAAGGGAAAAAATTAAGAAGTGTGTGTTTTACCTTGAAAGGATAATGAATAGAGTGAGGTGTTGGTAATTTTATGAATTTGTTGAAGGAGTTGGAGATTACTAGGTAATTATGCTGCCAAAATCATAGACTCATTAAAAAAAGACACATCAATTTAAAATATCTAATAAACATGTATTTTGTCAACTGAGTAGAGCACACCTACATTTTGTCATTATCATATCCCACCAAAGACCAAAAGTGAAGGAATTTGAAATAATAGATGTTGAATAAAAAAATTGCATGAAAAAGAATGACATCCAAAATTTAAAATTTAAGATAAAAATTAAACAAATGACACCTAAAAACTAACAAAACAAATCATCATAATGTTAGGACTTCCATGTGACCATACACTGGATTATATCATCGCACTAGGATAAGAGCAACAACACAATTGAGATTGATATCACATCTTCATCCAAAGTCCTAAGACATTAGGTATAAAAGTCATCTCACTTATATGTTGCTCAACATCTACTCTTAACTCGAATGTGAAATTTTAATTAACACTTGACACATTAGCATCTCTCTATTATGTGTGAGACTCTTCGTCTATGTGGTTTACCACTAAGGACCACTCTTACTCCCCCACTATCTTTCACCGTGATATGGTAACACAGTTGGAGGAGCTAACACTGGTGTGAATCGATAAATTGGAGAAAGGGCAACCAACCAAGTGAAAATGATATCACATCTTCAATCAAAATTTTAAGACTTAAGTAGATGAGATTTTTCACTTATTTGTTGGTCAATCTCAACTCTATTTATTTAATGTTGGACTTTACTAGACACTTGATACATCCTAATATTTTTTTACATAAAATATAATAAAATTCTAGTTCGTGCTTGGCACGGGTGTCCATACTAGTTATTTTCAAAGAAGGAGACACGTCAATTTCAAAAATTGTCGAACACACCAAAATTAACTTCTTGTCTTTCTATTTCACTGTAAAGAGTTTATGTACATGCGTTAATTAAAGTATCAATTGGTAATAAAATTATCTTATCGAAAAAAATCCTTTTAACAAAAATCTCTTCATTCATCCCACAGTGGAGCACAACCCAAAATAATAGATTGTTGATGAAGATTAACTCTAGTGAACGGAACAAAATGCATTTTGTATTTATTTGTTATGTTGCGTCAAAAATCACCATAATATATAAGCCCTTCTAAACCTTGAATCAAACCAAAAACAGTTTGATAAGTGACCTTCTACATCCCTTTAGAATGCATAAAAAATTCAGTATTCTTCAATTGACAGTTCTTTTATAGCTAACACATCTCCAAACCAACCTTTTAAAATCCTAAAACTCCACAAACAAGCGGCCTCGAAAACCAAAGTTCTGCATCGAATCGCCATCAACCCCATATCACCAGCTATGACCGAGACTCCCACGAACTTTTCGATGTAGAAATAGGAGAAAAAGCAGATCACAAACAGCAAAACTATTCTTAAACTATTCTTGTTATTTATGAGACACCAAGATAACGCCGGGATGATAGGAAGAATGCAGGAAATAAGGATCATCGCAATGAGCCATTGAAGGGAGATTGATGGAAAAAAAGGATAAAGAATGAAGAAGAAAGCAGAAGCAGGAATCATAAAATTGCTTTTGATACCATATTGCAGTTAACATTATGATAAGTGAAAAGAGCTTTCATTACTGAATAATGTGCTAACTGAATTACAAAGTGATACTTCATCAAAATACATAATATAAATAATATTATGTGATGTCAAAGTAGACAATGTTACTACATACTTGATCAATTTAAGCCTTCAATTTGACTATGCAGGTCTTGTAAAGATTATAGAATACAAGGGCAGAGGATCACAAGCAACAAACTTAAAACAGAAAAACTACCTAATTAACCAACTAACTAACTAACTATAACAACTCATAACGATCTGTTAAAGACGACTGAGCAATACCCACCTGGATGGTCTCTTTAGACTGGCTCTACTTCATTGATTGGCTGAGGTACGACTGCTGCCGTTGAGGGTGAATGACAACACTTGATGAAGATTTTTTTGAGCAGCCAGAGTATGAAGCAGATGGCAAGTAAAGCCACCAGAACATACATAAAAATGTCACCTATGACGGAGCCTAAACTCGTTGCCATTACTATTTTGATCGTAAGGAAAGAAAACACTATATTGTAGGTAATATGAATTGAATGAGTACAAAACTTTACATACAAATGGAAATGTACTACTAAGCTACTAAGATTTGTCCTACACAGTAGTTACTTGTACTACAAGTAATAGGTGTCTCTTCCCTATTGGTTGAGATTTGCTCATGGTGTAATAGGCCCCCACAAGTTTGAGGTTTGTAAAAGTGGAGTTAACAGATTTTGTTGAGGAGAGTCAACACATGTACTTTGATAAACTATCCCATTTTCCTTAAAAAACATTAAGTTATTTTATTTTTGTTGCCTAGCTAGTCTCTGCCTCAATTATGATGCTGCCCTCAACACAACCTTTCGTATTCAAACATTTATACCTGTAAAATTTTCAATGAAAAATATGACATAGTATTAGGGTTCTGCAAAAGGAAAGATCGCAGAAGTAAAAAGGAAAAAGTTTAAGAAGTGAAATTAATAATGGTTCTGCAATGATTTTCACTAAAGAAAAAGTTTAACAATAATTGTGTGACTAATCCACATGGCTATAGGTAAATGAGAAGGTTGTTTCGCTCCTAATTTAAATGCACACTCGTAAATAACTCAAGTGAAACACAACCCTCCACTTTTATGCAAGTTTTTCTTCATGTTTCTTTTTACATATCCTGATAGTAACATAACCCTTCAAACTACAAAGGTAGAGCAATAGAGTGAGTAGGGAAAATATGCCAAAACTTATGGCATGCCTAGTTGTGGTAGGTGGGTTCCATGAAATGATGACAGGGTAAAATAGGGAGCATAGAAACGTGTCCCCCCCATTAAGATGCTTTGGGGTAATAGATATGCCAATATAAAGACCTTAGCAAATGTGTATATTATCTTGGTAGATAAACAAAATGACAAATCACTTGAGAACTCACTGTGGAATTAAACAAAATGTGTATATTTATCTATCATTGTGTGCTATTCTTGTTAAGAAACTAGTTTACGGTGGAATTAAATATCACAACTTTTTGGTCCCTTTATTTAGGGTTTTGAAGCTATATGATTTTTGAGATCCTAATCACATTATATCTCCATTCATGCTGATGCTTCCCTTAAGTTTTACCTTTTTCTTTTTTCTTCTTTTAAGACATTCATAATCACATTGCTTTACAGAAATTACATGGAAAGAGCAGGTAGAAAAAGTGGTTGTTATTTTACAGAAGATAGAAAATGGGAAGGAAGTTTCCAAATTGGTAAAAGTGCAGATTCAAATAAAAAATAAAAAAAACCACGGGTCCTACACTACTAGAAACTCTCAATTTTCCTGCGGAATTTCATGCGGAATTTAGGTATATTTCCGAATTTCCTAAGGATTCAGGTTCCCAGCTAATACCTTTGTGGGTAACTGTTTCCTGAGGATTTTAGGAACCACAGGAAACTTCGTCTGAAAAAGGTAGAGGGCAGCAAAATCCTCAGGTATTCCTGCAGAATATTTTTCGCATGCAAATCCGTAAGAAAAACGAGAGTTTCTAGTAGTGCTACTAATAATTGAAAGGAAAACTAGAGATATAAACATGGGAGAGAGAATAATTAACAGTATAATTAACACATGTCTCAATGAATAAGTATCAACAGTATAATTTTTAAATATGTGACTTCTTAAGTTTGTGTTTATTTGTTTTTTATATCTTGCATGTTGAACAAATTTCGTGGGTTGAACACATTTCATTTAGGAAAAAGAGAGTTTTTCTTGTTATGATACATGCTTAATTAACAAACTTTGCATACAGTGGAGGATATTCTGCATCAAGGACGGAACAAAATGGTTTTTAAATGTATTAATGTAAGAATTATGAGGAATAGATAGATAGATATCTTTTTTTATAAGAGCAACAGTTGTTCATTTGTGAGAAGTTTATAATAGAAAAGAAATGGAGGGAATAATTTTGTGGTGAGTAACTTATGAGTCAATAAAAGGAATTAAAAAGGATTATTGTGTAATCATGCAAATTTATTTTGATTGTGTAACTGATCGAACATGCCTAGAATATGTATATATGTATATGTATGGTATACAAATACATGGTATACAAATACAGAAGATGTGGAACAAAGGCGTTTGGTTTGTTAAAAAATGAAGGACAGAACAGAACAACTCCAGTTGTCCAGTGTTTGATTTGTAAAACTGTTTCAGGGACAGAACAAACTGGAGGCAAGGGACATGACAAAAACTGAAATTTTTGTCCCTCACCAAACCACAACACAACTTTTTGTCCCACATACAAGTTGTTTAAAACACCAAAATAGCATTTTGTCCCCCAAAAATCATATAAAACAAGAAATTATTCAATAGCATAAAAATTTGTCCTGCCCTGTTATGCCTTGTGTTGTGCTGTTCTGCATTGTACTGTTCTGTCCAGTACATACTGTTTTGCAAACCAAATGCACCCAAAGATTGCATGGCATTCAAAGCGCTGACGTGTCGACTATTCGGAGGTCTGATTTAATAAGTTATAATAATAATAATAACTAGGCATATAACCCGTGCAACACGGGTTTCAATAGAGTTGTGAAACTTTTTTAGATGTTACACATTATAACAGTGTTTTTCAAAGAATTGAAATTAGTTTACAAAGAAGTTAGCTAAATACTAATAAGGAAAAATGTGTCATTTAAATCGGTCTTGATATGAGAACAAATAAGCACAAATGGCTTGAATATTATTTATTTTTTTAGTACAAAGGATGGCCATATGTCCAGTTTTTTTTTTTAATCTCTCTTTTTTAACCAATTTTGTGGAGGATAAAACATATTAAGAAGTGTTACTTGAAATTACTTTCATTATTATAGTTATTAGAATCAGATATAATAAGAAAGGGTGAGAAATTATAAGTTATGTGAGAAGATTTTTTATGTGAGAATGTTTTTTCAAAAAGGAGTTACAGTTGATGAACATTTAAACCCACTTCCAAATTCATCTGAGAGTTGCATCGGATAATAGAGTTTTTGTTGGCTACTTTATTAGATAGAATAATAGAGTCGTGAAACTTGTTTAGATCGTACACATTATGACAATATTTTTTGAAGAACAACTGAATTTAGTTTACAAAGAATTTAGCTAAATACTAATAAATTATGTGCAACATATATTGGTTTTGATATGAGAACGATAAGCGTAATTTTTTTATTCTTATTTTTTATCATATTTTTTAATCTATTCATTTATTCTGATTAAATTAATTTAATGGATGATAAATTGTCACGACCCAAAATTCAATATCGTGACCGGCGTACGAACTAGAGCATCCTAGTCCGGCAAGCCTATTGACGACACTTGACAAACTATAATTTAAACAATTTTCAAATTCACTTTCACTTAAAATGATATCCACTGAAATTTCGACAGAGTATCCTCTATATTTTGAATACTTCCCAAAATATGAATCTTGTCTATATACTTGTATTATCAGCAGAATCTCAAA
>Ga0315913_1003278_pt1 | contig 19414 bp, 12 predicted proteins | sample MpolsnodulesMG_FD_207736 | JGI IMG/M metagenome (GOLD analysis project Ga0315913, IMG submission 207736) | Medicago polymorpha root nodule microbial communities from Los Angeles, California, United States - small nodules | ecosystem: Host-associated > Plants > Roots > Nodule | place: USA... | reverse complement strand
AAGGAATTACCCCGCCCTATATTACTCTGCTTGTAATCTAATCCTTCCTACTATCATGGCAATTTAGGTGCTATTATTTTGGAAAGGAACAACCGCGCTAAACAAATCGCCCTAACCAGTTGCAATTATAAAGTCAAAAATAATTACCTAATTGAAACAGTTAACTTAATTTCATCCACAACTATAGCCTAATATGTTTCCTTCAATGATTTTTTGCTATATGTTATGCACCCCTCCCTAATTATTCTAAAATCAAATCAGATTTCCCAACCATAATTTCTCATAATATAATTGCATTAAAGATGGTATATTTTCATTAACGTTGAATAAGCTTTGTGTATATCACGTGTAATTTGGAGTATTTTCTGTTAATTATTTTGACTCTGCATGCCATTGATTGATTTAAATTACTGAAAGTTTTCCTGCACGATAAAGGAGTTTGGTTCTCATGTGCCCCCTTAAAATGATGGGAATATACACCAATTAACGTAAATTGTGGAGAATGTTGGGTAATTTAAATTTCAATGATGATCGCATTCATTGTTCATTCCAATTAAAAGATCAAAATCTGTGTCGGGTCGATGTCATGTTACAATGTCAAGGTCGATGTCATGGACATAATATGATATGGTACAGTACCAATGTCTATGATAATTAATATTATGAATTTAATTAGAACAATTATGACATTCAACTAAACTATTTTGTTACAAGTTACCGTCAAATATTACCTTCGATATGACCCGTGCTATGCACGGATCGATGGTCTAGTATATTATGTGTAGATGATATACATTATCATATGTCGATTTAATAACTTTTAAATATTGCAAATCAGTCCATAATTATCTTTAAACTTTCTTGAGGGGAATTATCTTTAAACTTATTAATTTAAAGTTATTACAAGATAAATAATATTTAAATTAATTTAGACTTATTAAAAAAAATTAATATATTATGTCTAACCGTTTGGATTGAGCTTATGAAAATTACCTTATGCAAATAAATAAGTTTTTATATTAATTCATAAGTTCTCACTAACAATATTGTATCTTCATATTTAGTGTTTTCATAAACTACCTTAACAAGCTTGTGAATAAAACATAAAAACTTTTTTTTGCATAAGTTGTTTTACACAAGCTCAATCCAAACGGGGCCTAGTGCAATTCAAAAAATTTCCTCTTCTTTTATTTGAATTTAACCTTCTTTTCAAACATAACGTCAAACTCCATTGTGTAGCCGTCGTCGTGTTCGTACCACGGAATCTATACTTATATCTTAACATATTCTTCTCCTTTGTATCCTTCTTCTCTTGTCGTATCATATTCTTCATGGGAGGTCGATCTCATATTCGAACTGGTGGTCATCTGTTGTCGTGAAATAGGAAAATTGCTCAGTAGTTTTGTGATGAGATCAAAAGTTCACTAAGCATGTGAAAGAAAACCTATAAGAAATTTACATGACAAGAAGCTTTAGTGGGCTGATCACTGTTAAATAAAAGAACCATTAAAGTCTAATTTTTGCATTTTTAATATGTAATTTTCGTTTTTATTTTTGGGTGGATGATCTTTTGTATTCTCCCAGCCTCTCTAAATGCTTCAAAGTAGTGCTCTGAGTCATTGATGAAGTTAAATAATATCACAAGAAAATGGGGTTTGAATTGTGATGTAATAAAAATTACCTATTAAAAATTTCTCAAACAAACAGGTTAGTAATCTTAATTGAAAATTAAGATAGTGATTCTGAGTGAGTGTGAACAATATAATTAACAAAGAGATAAGGAAGAAAGATCACACAAAAGAGTTATCCTGGTTCACCCAACGTGGGCTAGTCCAGTCCCCACAATACTTGTGAGATTTTCCACTAGGTAGTTGAGTTATGACTTAATCTCAACTCCTTCTTTCTTTCAGATCTTTTTGATCTTTACACCAAATTCTTTGAACCTTCACTTGGTCAAGTCACTTGCTGTTACGAGCAAGAATTTTTACAATCTTTGTGCTTTCTGCACAATTACACTTTCTTTTACAAGAGTATTTGAATTTGAAAAGTATTAATCTTCTTCAAAGATTTAATACACGAAAAGAGCAGCTTACTCAAAACAAAGATATAATTCTTGAGTGATTTGTAAACAAAGAGATTCTTGATGAATATGTTCTTTTTCTTTTTCTCAAAAGTTGTGTGTTCCTCTTGTTGAAGTCTTCTATTTATAGGAGAGGAACTCTTGGTAACTTTGTTTCCAACTTGCAACGCAAGACTCAAGGGAGCCTTTGAGATGAAACTGTTCTTCTGAAAGTTGAGATCGATCTCTAAAACTGTTGAAGCTTTCCTTTGTACTTTGTTGCTTGCTACATGAGCTTTGTACAGCTCATTTGTAGCTTTCATCCTTGGGCCAAAAGAAAAGACTTTTCTTGTACTAGGTTGCTTTCTTGTCATGTTGTGAGGTGACCATAAAGTGTATATCCAAAGGATCATAGTTTTGTATTTGTCTTACACTTTTGATTTGTTGTCGATTTTCTAGTGGTCCTTCTAATGCCAACCTTTTTTGCACATGATATTAAATATGTTCTTTTTGTTTATATGTACATTTGTAGTAAGCTTCCTATAATATTTCCTTGTCTTGATATAACTTTATACTTGAAATATTTATTGCTTCCTTAAATGTGACATTCTTCATATTTCCATTGCCCTGTACGTGCTTGGCTTGTTTTGAACTTAAGTCCACATTTGAGACCAATGCTTGAGATCAATCTCTCACAAATAACTTGGTGCTTTCTTTAGTAATCATATAATGCATTTTATACCTTTAGCTTAAAAGAAACACTCAAGAACAGATGTTATATAACAATTAAAATCAGAATTAATAAAGTTTAATTTAATTAGTTTGTTATCTTTAAAACTAAATAGGGATTTAGATTTTATATCAACATGAGATTCTTCTACTTCGATCTTGCATGGATATTGCCAAACTTTTTTTTGGCTTAAGGACGTGCCAACCGATTCACATGGAGGAGGCGGTTATGTTGTTTGATAATGAGTTGCGTGAAGCGGTTGAGGACATTGTGGTTGGTGGAGGTCCTTTCTTTGGGGACCTTCAATGGAGGTTGGCTTCTTTACCTATTAGGTTTGGAGGGTTGGGTTTGTACTCAACATTAGAGGCTTCCTCGTACGCTTTTGTGGCTTCTAGGGCCCAATCTTGGGTGCTACAAGATCATATTTTGAGAGACAGTGGATTATGTGACATGGACTCGGATTTTGATAATGCTTTGGATGGTCTTCGTGGTTCGATTCCATATTTTGATGTTAGCGGTTTTACTCGCAAAGACACAGTCCCTCCTAAAGCACAACATGTTCTGGTGAGTGCTCTTTTTAGTAAAAGTGTTCAAGATATGGAAGTTAAGTTTAACATGACCACAAGACAAAAGACAATTTTTGGATGTTTGCAAGCAGCACATGCTCAGGACTTTCTTCTAGCTATCCCGATTGATGGGTTAGGTCAGCATATGTAACCAGTGGAGTAGCGTACTATCCTGAGATATCTCCTTATGATTCCATTATTTCCTATTGATGAGGTGTGTCCTGTTTGTCGTAGGGCGTGCCTGGATACTTTTGGGGAGCATGTCGTTCATTGTAAGGAGCTTCCCGACTTTAAGTACAGACATGACTTTGTTAGAGATGTACTTTTTGATATATTCAGACGTGCGGGAATATCAAGTGAAGAAGGATGCGCCTGTGAACTTCCTAATTGACCCACTAGATAGAAGATCAACACTCAGACATGCAGATGTGATGGTGTACAGATGGGTAGGTGGAAAATATGCTTGTGTAGACTTGACTAGGGTTTCACCACTTATGGGATTAGGTGCCGGACCTTTTACTGTAGGATAGGCAGCTCTAAAAGCTACGTCAAGCAAAGTGGCCAAATATGAGAAAACGTGTTCTGACAATCAACATGATTTTATACCATTTGCTTTTGACACTTTCGGTTTCTTAGCACCAGAGGCTGCTGACCTTCTACATAGAGTTCAAAAGGTCATGCATAACAATGTTATCTCTCCTACGTCCATGAATGTTGTATTCACGAGGATTGGTTTTGCCATCCAAAAAGGTCTAGCGGCGCAGCTTGTTGCCCGCTTGCCTTCTATTCAAGTGTAAATAATGGTTTATAAAAAAAATAGAGATTCTTACATATTATTCTTGATATAGTCTTATTTACCCCTAGTTCCAGAATATCCATGTTGATTTTGAAAATGAGAATCATTTTATTTGTATACTCGATGATATTGATATTGAAATAAAATCAATTTTTTAATTAAAGTCCTAGCATAGCCTGTTTCAATAGCTTAGATTCATGGCATCATGGTTGAAGGTCGATATTTCTTTCTTTTTAATGAAACTTTTGACCATTTTCACTATGCATTCATTATTTCCTTGCTTTTGTTTTATGTTTTGTTGTTTTACATTACTTGTACTTTTATGATTAAATACAACGACAGATTTGAATCGATCTTGTCGGAAAATATTTGGAAACTAATGACTCTAATGAATTTAAAGGTTCTTTTTACTTTCTTCCTCTTCATTTATAGTTTTTTGTACTTCATTCTTTAACAACACGATGTCTGATCCTTCCATTCTTGCAGACAAGGTGAAGCTCAACTCTTACTTATGGCTGAAATCTAAGCAGGTGTTTTTTCATTATAGCTATCATGATTGGTGGAAACATCCGCTTCATTGTATGGGTGTCCACATGTAATTTGAGTTCGTTTTTCATTTTTTTTATACCTTCGTTTTTATGGCATCAGTGACTTTGTAACTTTTGTGGATTTCAATCTCAACACACCTTATGCGGGTTGATTCACACTTGGTTGTTAATATATATCTCATATTGACTTGTTAAAAAATAAATAATTAACTATTTACTCGTAATAAATATAAACATCTCTCACGATCAAATCTTAATATTATTTCACTATGTTGTCTAACACGTCCACTAGACCCAACTTATGTTGGCCATGAAATTCCCTTCTATTAAGCACACAAACATCAAAATTATTTCTATAAATAAAAGAATCTTCTACAGCCTAGCAGCAAATAGCCAACTTTTGTTCATTGATGAGTGATTTCTAATGTAGTGTAATTTTATTTTATTTTTCCTTTAATCAGGAGTGGTTGGATTCATGCACTTTTAAATACAATAGAATGAAAAATTTGATGTATGAATTCCGGGTTAAGATCTTCACCATTTATAACTTGTTCCATTTGTTGCAATTTGGAGAGAGATGGACATACAAAAAATAAGTGGTGGGTCTTATCATTAAGTGGATCCCACCATCATTATTTTTGTGTGTCTATCTCTCTCCAAATTGCAACAAATGAAAAAAAGTTGCAAATGGAGAGAATATTTACCCATGAATTCCGATCATTATATAAGAACCGCAGGAAGTATTAACTTCATATCTACTAACTGGTCTTATTAGATTAATCTATCGATTAAAGTTTACATAACCATGCATCAAACTACATGACTAAAAACAATCTTCATTTGGTTTACATTTAAGAGAATGTCTCTCTTCATAAGAAAAAAATTAAATCAACAAAAAATTATATATTTATGATCTAAAATTTAGTCGAAATACATCAACTCTTCCTAATATATAAGACCACAAAAGAGTAATATCTAAAAATCTAAAAACTTTATTTTTCTAAATAACCAACTCAACATTACTTTATACATGAAATAAAACGTATTTAGAATAATTTTTTTATATTTTTATGATGTTAATAACAACTTGATTCTATCAGTGACTATAATTCAGTTGGTAGGACAATCCATTATTATATGCAGGGGTCGGGGTTCGAACCCCAAACACCCCATTTAATCACCTTATAAGATGAATTCTAGCCACAACTGACAAAAAAAAAAAACTTGATTCTAATAACAACTAATAAAACTCACATTTTACCATAACAAAAATTAGAAACAAAATTCTAGCCATAACAACTAATCAAACCAAAGAAGATGCATCAGGGAGACCTTGTTGAAGATCACTGTCTCTAGTTGAGCCGGAACTTTTCACCGTCGCATCGGCCGCGGCCGGTGTAACGGTTTTGCGACAAATCGGACAATTGTTGTGATCATTAAGCCACAAATCAATACAAGAAGTATGAAAAGAATGCTTACAAACACTCAGCTGCCGAATTTCTTCACCGTCGGCGAACACCGACAAACACACCGGACACTCGCCGCCGATTTTCGCCGCGTGTGTCTCTTTCTTGTACACTTCGGTAGGAACAGTTTCCACGTCATGGCGAGAGGGTTCCGATGGGAGTGATATCTCGCCGGAGAGTTCGTCGGTGGAGGATCTCCGGCGACGGGAGGATGATGAAGATGATGATGAGCATCCGTACGCGAAGATGAAGGTGTAGATCAAAGCGGGAATGGTGACGATCGCGATAAGGGCTAGGAGAAACTCGAGAGGAGATAAATCGAAGGAGCTGGACCCGCCGGTGAATTGTAGTGGTGGTGGTGGTGCTGGGAGGACAGTGATTTGAAAAACTGAGCTGGGTGCACCGGCGAATGGTCTAAACGGTGGAGGTGGTGGTGCCGGAAGTACAACAATTTGTCCGGTGGATTGCGGCGGAGGAGATAAGGGAAACGGTGGCGGTAACGGTGGCGGAGTTGAGATAATAGAAGGTGAGTTTTGCATCGTAGCAAAATAGAGAGAGTGGTTATTATTTATTTATTAATAATAGTAGCAATAGTAATGTTACATGTGATGAGTAAGGTTTTGTTACAATTTTTTGAGTATTTAATTTATTTGTTTATTTGAAAATAATAAAAGTGGTTGAAATTGGTTGTTAAGAGTAGAGTGAAAGGGACTGTGAGTTTGGAGTGTGGAATTTTGATGTGAATTTCTTTGTCGCAATAATTGATTTTTGGGTAAAGTATGTGTGTGATTTAATGATGAAAAAGATTGGGAATGGAGAAAATTTTGATGGAATGATGTCAAGACAAAGGACTAACATGTGGACCCTTTTGGCCTTTGGCACACTATCTAGTTTCTTTCTTGTTGTTTTCTCTAGCCTTCCTACTTTTCTTAATATATATACATACTACTTGTTTGTGCTAATACAAAAATGATTATGATTAGTGTCATGAAGTTAATTTTGTGAGATTTTTTTAATCTTAACCTGTAATTAATGATTATTTAAATTAAGGTTCTAATTCCATGTTTTAGGCTGATTTGTGCTTAATTGAAATTCATTATCTACTTGACACAAACAACTTTGTTTTTCATAGCATAAGTGGTTGTATATTTTATTTTAGGTCAAATATCATTTTGGTCCTTTTAATTTGACATAATTTCCACGTTAGTCCTTTAAATTTTGAAAGTTTCAATTAAGTCATTTTAGTTTAACAAAATTATCAATTTAGTCCTTTAAATTTCAAAAGTTTCAAATAAGTCTTTTTAGTTGATAAACTATTTCATCGTTACCCCTGTTGTTAGTCTCCGTTTAACTAATGTTGATGAAGCCATTAAGTTGTTGACTTTGATCAAAATGATGCTTTTTAAAAACCTGAGCGTGTCAAAACGCTACGTTTAGTGGTCACAAATGATCATTTATAGTGCTAGAAAAACAACTATTTACAACAACAAATGCCTTTCTAGCACTATTAAACGACATTTACAGTGTTAAAATGATAATTTGTGACGATTAAACGTAACGTTTTGACACCATGGAGCTTTTAAAAGGCAGTGTTTTGATCCAAGTCAACAACTTAACGGCTACATCAGCATCAGTTAATTATTAACTGACAACATGAGTAACGATGAAATAGTTTATCAACTAAAAGGATCTATTTGAAACTTTTGACACTTAAAGGACTAACTTGGGAATTCTATCAAACTAAAAGGACCTAATTGAAGACTAACTTAGGAATTCTGTCAAACTAAAAAGACCAAATATGGTACTTAGCCTTTATTTTAAATAATACTTGCACAGTTCACTCTACAATGTTCTTTTTAACATTTACATTTTTATTTAATGAAATATATGTGAGTCATACCATTTTAGAAATAAGTCTCAAATGAAATAATCGATGTATTTCATGCGATAATAGAGCAATGTTGGAAAGAAATTGTTAAAAAGAGCATTGTTAGCATTACTCTTGTTGTTTTTTATACGATATTTTCTTTGTTGACCTGTTAAGTCTCTCGAGGTCAGCTAAAATTCATTGCAGTCACTATAGATTTTTTTTTTTAAGTGGATAGAGGACAAACCTATATGGCTATATCCATCATTGCCGTAGGAAGGGTGCAAAAGTTTGAGTGGAAGAACGTATGTAGACATGGTCTCGCCCATATTCAATCATCACTAACAATGGAATGCAATTTACAAGTCAGAGGTTCCAAGACTTCTGCAAAAATATCAACTGTAAACCGAAGTTTGCCTCTATTGAGCATCGATAAATGAACGACTAAATTGAGTCAGCTAACAATATTATTCTAACAGATTGACAAAGAGGATGGATCAAACAAAACTAGAATGGGTGGAGGAGCTTACTGGAGTACTATAGTAACATACACATACTACACAAAAATCACCAAACACAAGAAACACCCTTTAAACAAGTCTACTTATGGTACCATTAGAACTTACATATCTTAAGTTCGATAATATCTTAAGATGTTTGATCATACAAGAAGTATGAAACGAGTGTTCGTCTGCGATGAAGCAGTTCGACAGCTTAGTGCTTGTGGGAGGCTATTGAAGAATGATACAAACAAGATAGAATCAAATTTACTTGAAGAGATAGAAGAGGAGCACCATATACTACAGTGACTTGCAATGCAAGCTATTGTTAATTTTGATATATTTCTGACTAAAATTTGTTACAATTACAACTAACTCCCTTAGTTATAGGAACAGTTAGTTATGATATTGTATGGTAGGGCACAGGTTAGCTTAGATAATCCGTAATTAAGATAGTATAAGTACTTGTAAGCTTCACAACTTCATGTTATGTTGTCTCTCATTTTCATTCATTTTTCTTTGTTCTTTCTCAATCTCTGATTCTCTTAACAACATTCATTTTTTTTTCCTTTTCAAGCATTTTTTTTTACCTTCCCTAAATTTCATTTCAGTAGTATATATAAGGCAAAATTACATCAGTGGTCCTTTATCTTAATTACTTAGTTGCAATAGATTGGTCCTTTATCTTTATTTTTTCCCGCATAGGTCCTTTATCTTTATAAATACGGACAATTTAATCCTTTTTTCTATTTTTTATTCAAAAATTGATGAGGTGTTAAGCCACATATTTTAGATTTTATGCTTTTAACTTGATACAATTTATACCCTCTTTCATGCATGCAGTCCATTATTTTAAGGGATAAAAAATAAATGGAAGGATTAATCAAAATCTGTTGGCGAGTTGATTTTGTTAAGCTTTAGATTCGTTGACAAAATCCAAAGACTCATCTAATATGAAGTCCTTTTTTCATACCATTGCTGAATATGATTTATATTGATGACTTCTTACAGGTTTGATGTGCATTTTATAAATGATCGAGGGTATTGCTTTTCTTTCATTCCATTTCATAGAAGAAAAATGTATTCTTTTTTAATCTTTCCTTGAATAGTGTTCCTATTATAGTTTGATGACCAGGGTATTTAGATTAAATACATAAACAGTGGTAAATAGATTACTGCAATATATACACACACACACAATCAAACATATATGTAGCATTTTTTTTTTAACTACATTTGAAGAGATGTTAATAAGTAAAACTTCATAGCAATGATGATAAACAATATATACCTAAGGGTGTTTATTAAACATGTTGAACCAAAATTGGTTTTAAACAATGCCTCTTAAGTTCTTAAGTTTTGATGATAACAAAGTATGAAAAAACAATTGGATATGCTAATGTGTGTTCGAGAATGGAGGATCATAGAATTAAATATTGAGTCTTTAGTCAAGTTCTAATTCTAAAGTATCAAGACTCTAAGAGCATAAGAAAGCATCTGAAGCAAATAGAGAAACTACTATGACTTGGAACAAGATCTGAAGAAAGGTTAACCAGAAAGTCATCACCTTGATTAGAAGAGAATTTTCATTTAGAAGTATATGAAGGAATGAAGCATCTAAAGGTGATGTCAGAAGCTAAAGACTTTGAATCAGTTTGTCGTCTTCTAAAGGAATGTCACTATCAGACTCCGAATAGTATAATTTATCTTCTTCTGACCACGTGCACAAACAAACAAAGGAATTCAAAGACAAAGAGAATGTAACGAATCTTTTTATTAGAAGCAAAGGAATTTCGAATGACTATTCAAAATCTTGGCTTTTCTTTTCCAAACCCTCTCCAAAGTTGAACCGCACAAACCTTTGTAACTTTCATATTTTCTCTGATAGTTGCAATTTGCTGCTTAACCATGTCCTTTACAATCACTTTATCATTCTTGATGTAGGGCTGTTCAAGCAACGCTGAATCCTCAAGTCTTTTACTTATCTGTCCTTCAACAATGCTTGATCTAATTTGCTCCGGTTTTGAATCAAGATCTGTTTCCTCATGAATTCCTCAGGAACGTCTTCGGTGACAACATACTTGCTCCGGTTCTGATGCAAGATCTTCTTTTTTGCATTTCTATCTGTTTCCTCATGAATTCCTCAGGAACGTCTTCGGTAACAACATACTCTACTTGAGGGCATGCCACCACTTGCATGGCTATTACATTGACAAGCTCTTTAAAAATTTCACCTCGGGAGACAAAATCTGTCTCGCGGTTTACTAACAAAACATCGATCCTAGTGTCATGGATGTAAGAACATATCCTTCCTTTTGCAGTTGATTTCTTGTCCTTTGATAATGTCACCTTCACTCTGGGATAGAGCATTTTTGAGGTCTATTATTCCAGCTCTAGTTTCGTCTCGAAGTTGCTTCACAAGTGCTGGTGATATAGTTGCTGTAATCCTAACGAGGGTAAAACAGATATTTAACAACTAGAAATCTTATGTAAGTATACAAACAACCTAATTAAACCTTATAAGATAAGATCTTATCATATAAGTGCTTGTGTAGAAGTTATTTTTATAACAAAAGATAAAATATATTAAAAATGGAAGTATATTTTTTATTTTTCTTCTCTTTTACATGTAAAAACTGAAATACATGTAAAAATTAAAGTCATTCTAACATATTTACTTTAGTTTGATGTAGAAAAATGAGAGTTGAAATATGAAAGTCTTAGTTTTCCAGCCTGTTCACCTATCTTTGTATTCTTACAGAAATAAAAAATTTCCTAGGGAACTCTTGTGCTTTAACAATGTCACCTTCACTCTCTGATAGAGCATTTTTGCAGTTCATCCTTCCAGCTCCGGTTTCGTCCCTAAGCTGCTTCACAAGGGCTGGTGATATAGTTACTGCAATCCAAACGGGGTCGGAACAGACATTTAACAATTATAAATCTTATGTAAGAATTCAAAGATATGTCAACAGGCTGAAAAACCAAGAAATGCCTTTAACTCCCCAAAGGAGAAGCATTGGTTGGTCGAAACTCCCAGTTCTACCCGGGGACAAGATATCCAATTGAAAATCAGCACAGACGATTCTATTTGGGTAAACAACTTAACTGAGCACTTATAGCATAAGCACTTAACGATAAGCGCTTATTCATAAACATTTAACTAAGTTGTTTATCCATGCAAAACCTATGTAAAAACTATATTTATTGCAAAATATAAAATAAATAAAAACTGTTTACATACAAGCTATATGCTTTTTCATATACTATCATGGATAACTTATGGAAATAAGCTGAAACAGCTTATGGACATGTCATAAGTTGTTTCCCTAAGCTATCCAAACAGTCTCGCAAGTTCTTATGTTGGTAGATAAGCTCAAATATGCCCAACCCAAACAGGCCCAACATAAAAAAGATGGGAAAAGGGAAGTATAAAAAATTGTTCTCTCTAACATGTAAAAAGTGAAATACATGCATAAATTCAAGTCTGTCTATCATATTTACTTCAGTTTGATAGAAAATTAGGAACTGAAATATGAAGCAAATAAGATGAAATTGCAACCTTTGCTCAGGCCATCATCTGAAGCTGTAATGACGGTTTGTCCATTAGAGTTAGATATGTTGTTGTCTGTCTCGGATGCAACTGCAACTTCTTCACCCTCAACTTGTGCTACTATAGGTGTTTGTTCTTGCACTTCTTCAGTGGCAGGATTTTCAGGAGAAGGAACTTGATCGTTTACTTCTGTTACATCTGTTGATAGAGGATTCAAAGTTAAAGAAGACTCCCTACTTAACAAAAGAAACAAGAATCCTTCATTTGTTAAATAAGCTAACTATAATGATGTCATTCAATTGCTTTGTCTGCATAAAGTTGATTGATTGGGCTCATATAGGAAATGAAAGTGGTGTAATATCATGCAATATGTGGTTTATACATAAAGATCAAATAGACAACAAATTCAGAAAACTTGCTATCAATTTCAATTCCTTAACCAAAATTCAATCCAGTCTTGTTAAATAGTAGCGCTATAGAGTGCTGCTATTGCGTAGTGGAATTTGAAAAAATTGCTATTGTTCAGAATTACGATATTTAGTGCAAAATGTTGTCTAATAGCATCAATAGTGGCACTCTAAAACTATTGTGCAGTGGTAACAAACTGTTACTTTCGGTGATACACGATTGACAACACTGATTCAATCAAGCAAGCAGGATTTGAAAATGAATTAAGCATTACCTTTATTTAAGCTTCCCTCAGAAGACAAATCACTAGTTTGTCCAGTCAAACTAGCATCAATCACATTGTTCTACGGAACAGTCCAACATTGTCATCTACTTGAAATGCGAAGGAAATATTATTTGGCAACTTAATCGGAAAAATCCTGCACATGCATCTAATTGCAAAAAAAATTGTTTGATTTTAGTTGTAATTTCGAAAAAAATACATACAATCAGTATTTTCATATGTTAAATACTAATGAGATAAATAGCAGAAAAAGTGTGAGATAGAAAACAAGAACCTTCTGTTTCTTGGGGAGCTGGTGCACTTGATGTAATGTCTGATTCTGTAATAACAGGGCCCGGCTCATCTGCATCACTCTGTGTTGCAGGTGCAACTTCTTCCTTTCCATTATCGTTTTCTGATTGTTTTTCATCTTCCGCGTCAATTTCATCAACTCCATCACCAGTTCTGAATAGGCAACTCCATGAATAACCGAAGACTTGCCAATGGAGCATGATATTATGGGATTCATGTTGGACCAGTTCATCCTGTGTCTACCTTTAGACACATATGAAGAATATCAAGAAATGCAGGCACAACAATAAATTAAATACCGGTAGCCACCAATAATGACAGTATTGCATACAGAAATTGTATAAATACACAAATCACAATACATAAATCATCATCAATTTCCTCACAGCTATTTAAACCATTATTACATCTTCTACAAATTATTAGTAAATATGCACAATGACTATATTGCAGTGAAATAACTACATGAAAATTACTCCTAATGAAGTTGACTGCAACAAAGATACTTAATAAATTAAACTACATAAAAAATGCTAGGAGCCTATGGTATTCAAGAACTTCCATGTAGCGTATGGAAATTAACTTCATGAATGTTGCTTCCAGTGATAAAGTGTTCCTTAAAATGTTGTAATCTATGAAACACCGACACTGACACCAGACATGACACATTAAACGACGTGTCATCACTTGTAATAATTTAAAAAAATTACACAATTCAATATAATCATATGTGTCGGTGTCGGGACACGCCTAATCTGAGAAGTGTATGTTCTTCATAGACTGTTATTGGCTCCCAATACATTGTCGGTTACTTCTTATCACTTCATTCATGCATGGTGTGTTAAACTGTTCAAAACTTCAAACTCTTGGATTTCAATATCTGGATTTCACAATCAAATTCTTGGAAAAATTCAATTATCTCCTTCATGTCATCAATGTCATTTACAAGATAACATACTAATTAATCTCACAACAAAATGAAATTACAACCTATCACAAATTTACAACCCCCACCACACAAATAATAAAATTCAGTCTAAAATGCAAATCAGACTAATATAGTCTCACTTCTGCCAAAAAAGGTCGGTTAGTACGAAAACATAGAAACAAAATGAATATAATGTTAACAAGATTCTTATGAATTAGCTTCAGTACCCCATTTCATCACTTGTTGACCCTTGAGTAGATGACAACAGAGATGCAAATCATGTCAATGCTCCTCTGCTTGCAGTTTGAATTTATACCATCCTTTGTCCATTTTGTTGAAACTCTACATGATCTTCTTTTGATCCATCTGTTGTCTCTCATCTTCAATTGCCAAAATCTTACACTTCCGAGCCTAGGATACTTCGTGATTCATCATTAAGTTGAACTCTTGTAGGTCTTCTTTACATACCCAACGATACCCGCAACTCTTCACCTCCATAACCAAACCTTCACCCCCAATAATGTCAAAAAGGATTATTCCAAATTCATGATAGGACTCTCGGGGTAAGTGGATTGTCCATATGTGACTTGATTTGGTGGTAATAAGACTTCCATTGATAATTACTGGAATTCTCAAATTGATATTCCATATACCCATAATTCTGACCCACGCTGGAGACCATCCCATCATTGTTGAATCTTGAGGTTCCACGGAAAATACTGCACAACATACAAAGCGAATCGTATCGTTGATATTGTCATGCATGGTAGGAGAGAAGTCTATTGGTATTGAATCTCCCATGCTCTGATTGTCGATCAAACTTGGTATTTCACTACCTGGAGTAACAATTTGGAACCTATCAAAATAGGCAGGGCAGGAATGTTGGTTTGCCTTAATGAATTGTGTCATCCATGAAAATGTCATGTTGCTGCAACGTTCCCTGTCACTCAATTTTGGACAGTTGAAAATGACCAATCCTGTAATCCAGCAATCGTTGTTCTCACGATGATCCCGCCCTATAGTGGTAGGAGAGGGAAGTTGAGGCAAAGATTCCAGCAAATTGCAATGCTCCAAATTTAAAGATACAAGTTTGGAAAGCTTCTTCAGGCTAGGTAGTGTCACAAAATTGCTTCCCCGTAAATTTAATCTTTCTAGCCAATGTAAACATTCAATTGCATCAGGAACTTGGCTTAGATGGCAAAAACTAATATCAACATTACGCAAACAATATAAACTACGCAAGGAATGCAACAAATATGTGTGTGTTGTGGGAGCCGAAAACGATGAATCACGAAGCAACATGGTCCTTTCGAAGATAGAGGACGTTGATCGGGAATGTGATGCACTTTCACTTATATCATGCGTCTTCTTTTTTGAGGATATATCAAACTTCTTCAAATGCTTTGGATTGTTAAACACTTTGGAACAGCCATGCATATTTAGACTTTGTTGGTTAAAATGCTTCGAATATCTCTTATCGGGTATGCTTACTAGATTTTTGCAATCTTTTACATTCAAGTAAACAAGCTTTCTTAAAAGTAAAATAGATCGATCCAACTCCACAAGGTTTATACATCCTTCCAAATTTAACCACTCAAGATTTGGGAACTCTCCAAAATCTATTATCTTTTTAAGCTTTCTGGAGTTACTTAGATCCAGTGTTCTCAAATTGGGAAGATACTGTGACATGAAAAACCAACAAAATAAAGCAATTACTTTTATTGGAAGATAATTGTTTCGGATTTGTTTATATTTCTAAGATAATCATTAATAATAAGAAAATTTATAGTACCTTCTTGTTTTTCCATAGTTGTTTAATGTTGCTCTCCTTCAAGATCAATTCAACAAGTTGATTGGGGTGAAAATTTGATGGCAAACACTTGAAAGGATATCCAAACCACTCAACATATCTTAAATCGTTTGAAAGACTCCATGGGCTTCCTGAGATATGCCAACCACACTTGATGATGAGCAATCTAAGATTACTCATTTTTGACAAGTGTTCAACGTCCACCTCTTCATCATCTTCATATTTCAAAACTATAGCTTCAACATGCTTTTCCTAAAGCATTGCAAAAAATAAAAGAAAAAATAAATTACTTTCAATATTTATAGTTTTTATAAAAATGGAAATATATTTTTTTATTTCTAAACTGCAACTTTACCATACTCTCCATAGTAACATTGTAGAGTTGTTTTTTGGACCACAACCTGCTCCACTTTCTTTGCTCTTTGCTTGCCTTTTCTTGCACAATTTTTCTGCCTAGCTCTTCCAACATAGAATGCATTTGAATTATTGTACCAAATTGTTGAAACATAATCTGGATATCATTATTAATGCTTATAGTTATAAGTGATTTATCAGCGAGAACTCTTAATCCAATATCAGCATATAATCCACAGCAATTTAGAACATTTTTAACATATTTCTCGAATTTGAAGTTGAAAAAACAAGCAATATGAAGAAATATTTCTTTTTCTATATCCTTAAGCTCATCAAAACTTAATTGCAGCACATTCATGACCTCATTATCTGGACTTTCTCTCAATCTAGCCAATGCACTCTTCCATTCAGTCACATTACGACCAAACAAAAATGAGCCCAATACTGTAATTGCTAGTGGTAGACCATTAGCGTAATTCAGTATCTCATTTGCCAAATTTTGATAATTACTCATAATAATTTTCTCGTGTCTGAAAGCTTTTCTACAAAATAACTTGTGAGAATTGGCCCAATTCAAGAATGGAACTTTGTAAACTACATCCACTCCATACCCTTTCAATATATGCTCATCTCTTGAAATGATAATGATTCTACTACCCGCACCTAACCATTCACAATGCACGGCTATTTTTTCCAGTTGTTCAACTTGATCCACATTATCAAGAATCAGAAGGGCCTTTTCACGACATAGCTTACTTCGTATCAAATTAGTTGCACTATAACGATTGCATATTTGATGGTATTCTATGCCAAGAGTTTGTAGTAAGATTTGCTTTTGTGCATTGAGTGGACCATCATCTAATCTATAAATTTTGCTTACATCATCAATAAAACAGGATGCAGTAAATCGATGAGATATTTGCTCATATAAAGCCATAGCAATGGTTGTCTTCCCTATTCCTCCCATTCCACATATTCCTATAGCATAAACACCATCAACTGAGTCCAAAAGCAAATGATTTTGTATTGCTTCTATAGGAGAATTAATTCCAACTAAATCTTTTAAAACAAATGAAGATTTGCACTTCAATATATTCAAGATCGTTTGAACAATCTTTTTAGTCTCTGCAGATTGCGGCCTGAAAGTTTAAAAAGTTGATCAATGACATTGATCATCACATACGAAAACCAAAAAAATTAAAAATACTAAAATAAAATAAATAACAGGTTTGTTAAAGAAAACTATAGTTCGAACTCCAAATGTTTGTTCTAGTTCTAGATGTAAAAAAAATTAAAAAAACTAACAGTCATTGGACTCTAAAGTTTCAGGTAAATGTATATCATTTCATAGGTATTCCACCTTGAACTTGAACACCATCCCCTCGCCCTATAATTTCTACCAAAAAAAAAAACTATAATTTGAAAAGTATTCACCATAAATTACTCACTTATCACGTAGATCCCAACCAGAGATACTCCCCACATGTTTTAGAGTTTCCCTCCATCTTGACACCATCTGAGAGTCTTGTTGGAATCTTTGTTCATGTTTGACAAAAGTTTCACGATAAATTCCACTTTGCTTTCGTACCTCGGAAGGATCAACATCATAGAAAACAGGAAGAACATGTTTTCCTGATCCCTGAACACATTCACATATTTTTTCTAATTCTTGCAAGCACCATGTTGAGGAAGCATAGTTCCTTGAAAAGACCACAACGAAAACTTGAGATCTTTCGATTGCACGAAGGAGCTCAGGTCCAATGGATTCACCTTTTTTAAGATTAGTGTTATCCCGAAATACAATAATGTCTTTGGTTTCAAGGGCATCAAAAAGAAAATCAACGAAATTGTTGCGAGTGTCTTCACCTCTAAAGGTGACAAACACATCATAATAATTTCTTCTTTGAGATGTCACAAGAGCTAAAGATGAGTTGCTGCTGCAAGCCATCTGAATAAGCTAAATTTTTGGACGATTGGATATGGCAACGTGAATCTATCACTTAAAAAAAAAGCATATATTAATATTATGAACAAGGAACTTTAAAAGCGCGTTGATTTCATAGCACCTTCTTTTCAATAATTGATTAGTATATATAAGTCAATCACGCGCTGAAATTTCAAGGATGTGTAAATATGAATGAAGCTTTCGAATTCACGTGTTGCTTATTAGTGGCTTCCCCGTGGGCCATATGGTATTTTAGCTTATGTAAATATATCTCTGTGAAGTCCCTTGAATAATGACATATTAATCTCAACGAACTTAGTTAAGTTGATAGAGATGTTGCATTTTATATATAAGGATTGGAGATTGATTTTTTACTAATTTCTCTTAGAAGATGAATTTTTAGACGGTAGATTATTCCACAAAAAATAAATGAATATTACGCCTTCTAAAAAAAAATCTGGCCAAATTATTACCAAATTTATCGTTTTACCTTGTCACTTTTATCCTCCCTCCATTCGGATGAAGTTGACCACAAATTGCTAACTAGAGTTTCTGAAAACACACCGCCACCACAGGAGAAATGGCAAACAACCAAGTACGGATATGTTCCTTGAATTGAACAAGGATCACGTTGTCACCAAGAAGGAATTGGCTCCACGTCCTTGTGCTCGCAAGGAGAAAACAAGCAAGAGGTTGCTGGGTTTGCACTTTGCACCTTATGAGATGCTCAAGGTTGAAAAAGACAAGAGGGCGCTTAAGGTTGCTAATAGAAAGCTTGGAAGTTGGAACCCACAAACGTGCAAAGAAGAAATAAGTTTTGTTTACTTATGTTATGGCTTCACATGCTATCTAGTTTTTCCTTGCTTCAATTTTCTCAAGTTTTTATTGTTACTGTTGGAAGAAATGTGCTTTATTTCACATGTGAGTTTATGTGCTTTATTTTTGTGTATCACGAGATATCAAAAGTTTTTATGGGTTTATTAAAAAAAAAACAGTTGCCCACAAATTAATTTTGTAATTTTGAAAAGAAAAAAAATGGAAAAGAAAATCATTAAACGATTATAATGTGGCACTTTTTTTTAGGAATTAATTAAGATTAAAATATTAATGTGGTGTCCCGTAAGTGCAGCTTAGTTGGTAGCTACCAGAGATAATTTGTGCAAGGACCCAGGTTCGAACCCCGAATTCCTCACTTCTCCACACATTAGGTGTGTGAATCTAGCCACTAGGCAGTGGCTACTTGACAAATATATATATATATATATATATATATATATATATATATATATATATATATATATAACGCTGTAAAG
>Ga0315913_1003270_pt1 | contig 19427 bp, 11 predicted proteins | sample MpolsnodulesMG_FD_207736 | JGI IMG/M metagenome (GOLD analysis project Ga0315913, IMG submission 207736) | Medicago polymorpha root nodule microbial communities from Los Angeles, California, United States - small nodules | ecosystem: Host-associated > Plants > Roots > Nodule | place: USA... | reverse complement strand
ATTTTGTAAAAGCACAACATACCCTCTACCTTCTTCTTTTTCGTTTTCTCGTTTCACTTTCTCAGACCATGTTCCCTCTCTTCTCTTTTCTCTCTCATCGCTGTCAGGCACCGTCCACCACCACTGTCCTCCCCCACCATCGTCCTCCTCATCGGTTACCACTACCATATCATCATCGTTCCTTCAACTCGTTCACCACAACCAACGGCTTCACGCCGCCGGTGACCTCCACTTTTCCCTTGCACCCCGTTGACCTCCATTTTTAACAAATACTCCATCCATCCCATTTTAAATGACTTACTTTAAAATTGTGCACTGTTCACATGATATATTTTGACCATATTTTTCTATTAATATATAAAGACAAAATATATTATATAAGATGTTGGATTCGTGTCGATGAATATTTTTATACTATCAAGTTTTCATAATTTTTAATAAATTATTAAAAATATTTAATATCAAAATTGTGTATTAACATATGTGACATCTATAGAGAATAATAAAGCAAGCTTAGTATTATGGCAATTGTGACATTTGTCATCTAATGAGAGTATTTACTATTTTAAAAGTTTCTATTAAGGGTAATATTTCCTTAATTATTTTTAAATTATTTTTTTTGTTAACCATTGATTGATTAAATAAATTTTAAATTATTTTAATCGGAAAGCATTAGGTACCAAGTCTCCACGTTCATTACTAAATATGTTGCAGGATATTTTGTTCCTGTAATTTTTTTGGTGTCATTGTGTTTGCTATCAACTACTCCGCTGCTAATGATTATTATAATTATGCTATTATTTGTCGTGATACGGTAGATTCATAGTTCCTTCTCCATGTTCATTTATAGTCTTTATCCATCATAGATCATTTTGTGTTCGTTTTCACTTGGTGCTGCATTATTTGATTAAAGTCTATAGATATGCAATTAAATCTTTTTTTTCACTTATTGTTGGGACGATGTCTCTTTCATTATTTATATGTTTGAATTTGTTGTCTGTATAAGATAGAATAACTTTTCAGTTTTAAAACAAGTAGATTGCTTTAGGGACCCTCTTTTTAGTTTAAAATTTTGCTTAAGGTTAGGAGTTTGTTTATTTTATTTTTTTGTATTTGTATTTCTTAGATTGGCTGTAATTTTTAATTACTATTATCTCTCACAATCAATTGATTAATATAGTTCGACATGAATGACAATGTGGTGAAGGATATGGAGGAGCCTTTGATACATGTGAGACAAAAGACAGTGTAGTTGAGAATGAGGTCAAACTTTCAAACAATGCATTGAAGAGTGAAAGTGAATATTATATTTTTTTATGCCTCTAAGAATAAGATAACATTACTATTATCTATTGTCCTTAAAAAAAATGACTATTATCTATTGAGTATTGACTTAGTTGAAATGTATCTTCTGTTTTTGTCCTAATTAGAAAGACCTTACTTGAAGTACATTTGGGATTAGACAATGCAATCGGCTAAATTTGTTTATAATGAAATTTGTTTTATTGTTTTTATATTGTTATATTTGTATTGGTGAAGGATTGTGTTTTTATTTTGGTTACAATGCTAAAAGGAAAGAAAAAAGAAACAAAGCGAAACATGAGAAACTAGAGAATACTCTCTAGAATAAAAAGTTTCAGTTGCGTCCATCTGAAGGAGAGGCAGAAGATCTTTTGAAGGGGAGGCATGGTGAAGCAACTCATTATCCGAAGAGGCTTCAAACTTGGCTAAAAAATCTGCACATTGATTTCCCTATGTAAGAATGTGGTAGCCGATCTCAATATAAATTATTGTGTTTAAAATGCAATGACTATCTTTAATTCTATTTAAAAAAATGACTATCTTTAATTTTCTTAAGAAATAAGTTTTTTTGATTTTAATTTTACGTTGCCTTTACATATATGTATTGCAATTTTGTTTGCATATATGGTAACCTTACATCAAATATAAAATAATTTGAGATTTGAAGTATTAAACATTTTCATATGTTATATTTTAATAAATTTTCCCCGTATAACACACGGGTATACACACTAGTATAATATAGGACGGTGAGCAAACATGGTCTTTCAATAAAATAAAAAATAACCCAATAGTCAACAGATTCGCATTGGAAAAGAGACAGGGGCCTATCTAACACCCATTCCTTAGAAGTCAAAACTAGCAATGTCATTGATATGCTCTGATGAGGTGAACAAGTTAAACATGGTAGTAATTTCATTTTTTTTTTTTTTATATACTATAAACTTTAGATGTTCGATTTCACGACTTACTAGAGATGTGATATACCTTTTTTTTTTAATTTTTTAAAGAGTGATATACCTTAAAACTTCTAAAATGTTGATAGATATTTGTTAAACAACCCTAAAAAAATTAGTTAAACAAGAGTGTTATTTGATACAATGGATTCAACTACGAAAGGCAATGAATAGACACTTGTAAAGAATGAAACAAGTATTACTTCGCATTTGACATAACACATGCTGCTCAGTACGGTGAATTAAACCGATCAACACTTTTCACTAATTTTCTTTGGTGCCTTGCCCGTGACAATGAACATTACACATAGTTAAATTATCTATTAACGGGATCATATTCTTGGCAGCAAAAAATAATTTTTCGTTCGTGCAAAATATGAAGTATATTTTTTTTTTTTAAAAAAAAGAATGCAAATATGAAGTATGAACTAACTCGTGCATATTATTGGGTTTTGTTTTAATAGAATTTTATATATTGATTTATTTTGAAAATAAAGGAGTAGATTTTTATATTAAAAATCAAATTGAGTAGTATAATAGTATTTTAGGTCAAATCTTATCCAACAAGATATATATATTTTTAAATTAAAGTAGATTAAATTTATATTAAAAAATGTGTTCCCTCAAAAAAAAAAAAAGTGTAAAATTAATAAAAAATAAATGTCTATCCTTTTGTTTATCTTTCTCCCCATCACACACATACATATCTTAAGAAACAAACAAAAAAAGTGAAAATCTCATACAATGACACATTAGTCGTTAATCAACACTCTTCTCACACTTCTCATTCTCTTCACATTGCTTCTAGCGACGGAAACAAACCGTGGCTAAAACAAAATGGCAACGATTAGCGACGAAGAACGCGACGGTAACGGCATTCATCAAACACCGTTACGAATCCCTGAATTGCTCTATGTTTCTGTGAAGATGGAGAATCCAATCCGCGCTGTCGCTGGAAATCTTTTTCCTCACGTTTTTTGTTCTTCTGCATTGCTTGGGGATTGTTTGGATTCTTCGAAAGCTGTAATTTTGATTCGTACCCTTTTTACTGTTTCATTTGTAGTTTAATGGGTGATTCTGGTTTTTTCTTATTGTTGTTGTTTCTGGTTTAGATTTTGATGGAACGTGAATCTGCGTCAATGTGGGAGTTGAGCTTTGTTGTTCCACAAAATCATGGTAATAATGTCTTTTAAGTTAATATTTGGATACACAGCTTAATTAATTGCTTATAGCATAAGTTGTTATTATATGAGTATCATAGCCCGTTTGCATTGGCTTATTTGAGCTTATCTACCAGCATTAACACTTGTGAGATTATTTAGGAGAACTTATGGCATGTTCATAAGCTGTTTTCAGCTTATTTTTATAAGGTCTCCAAGATAGCTTATGAAAAATATAGATTTTACTAAAACAATTTAACTTTATTTTTATAAAAGTAGTTTATACATGATGATAAGCACTTGTACTATAATTTGCAAATTAAGCTGTTTATCCAAACAGGGACTTTATGTATAAGTTATTTCTATAACAAAATATAAAATAAATTCAATCTTGGAGGTAAGTTGAAGAGAGTTCACGGACATGTCTTAACCGGTTTCCATAAACTCTCCCAAAGAGGCTGACAAGTGACAAGTGCTTTAGATAAGCACAAATAACCAAATCCAATCAGGCCCTATGAAACGAGAGAAACTCTTCTCATAAATTCTTTAAGTAAGCACTAAGCCGTCATTTTGGTTTTAAATGTGTAAGGTGATGTCACTAGTATCCATATAGTCCCTGAATGTGTCGAAATTACAAAAATATCTCTGAATGTGTCTTCTGTTAGTAGTTTCGTTGACGAAACTGACTAACGAAAGACACGTTGGAGCACCAAATGACAAACAACATGTACTTTTATGGATGTTTTTTACTATTGATATATTCAAAAACTGTAGCGATTGTGTCTATCCTTACTAGCATGTGAAGATAAGCTGACATATTATTTTTGTACTCTTTCAACCTTTTCGTATGTTTGTAAAATAAGTTCAGATAAGCTCTTCCAAACATTATTTTGCAGGTGCATAAACAGAAAATAGTTAATTTTTCTAAATGTGTCGAAATTACAAAAATATCTCTGAATGTGTCTTCTGTTGGTAGTTTCATTGACGAAACTGACTAATGAAAGACACGTTGGAGTACCAAATAACAAACATGTACATTTATGGATGTTTTTTTTTTATTATTGATATATTCAAAAACTGTAGCGATTGTGTCTATCCTTGCGAGCATGTGAAGATATGCTGACCTATTATTTTTGTACTCTTTCAACCTTTTCTTATGTTTGTAAAATAAGTTCAAATAAGCTCTTCTAAGCATTATTTCGCCGGTGCGTAAACAGAAAATAATTGATTTTTCTAAATGCAATTACTTTGAGCATTGACAAATAATAACTGTATTGGCATCATCATAGGAAGAAGCTTTAATGCCGGGACTTCATTTTGTAACCTGACGTGTTGATTTTGTTTGAGAATTTCAGAAGCTTTGGATTTCAAATTCCTTCTAAAGCCAAAAGATGAGAATTCACCTTGTTTTGTTGAGGATGGTCCGAGTCGTGTACTTGTTGCAGGCGCATTGCAAGATGGTGCTAGGCTTGCTTCGTTTAAGCTTGATATTGATCAGGCTGTTGAGTATAAAGTATTTGTTCAAGCAAGCAAAGTTTCTTCCTTTGATCTGGCAGCTAGTTGGAGGGCTTATAAGGAGAACTTTCATCCTTCGGCTGTACGTGGGATACCTGACGTCAGCATAAATTCAGAACTTCAGACAGAAAGCGAGGTAAGACTCCAACTGCCAGTTTGCTTCATCTTGTTTACTTTTTCCCCTTGGACCCACATTGTTTTCCTTTTGGTAGCTGTAGAACAAAGACTTACTCTCGCGGCAAGTCTTTAGATGATTGTGCTAAAATACCTCATGTGAATGTGCAGGATGTCTTATACTTTGTTTCTGTTGTAAAAAAAGTGTACTGTTAAATGTGGTTTAGTTAAGTATTAGATATGCTAATTTGTCTCATACTATGTTATTTTGTGGTTATAATGGTAAATAGTTGCATTATATAGTTAGTAAACAGCTGCATCGAATTGAAAGATGTTTCGTTTTCATTCTTCAAAATAAAATAACATGAATCAGCCTAACAGGTGACTTGCATTTCATATACTGTTTTTTTTTCCTTTACTTTTTCATGTTTTCTACAGTTTTAATTATGTGTTGTAATCAATATTCTTATATTAGTGAAGTCATCACTGTGATAGTCCAATTAGTTTTTGTCGCTGTGCAACTAATTATTTTCCCATGAAGTTGTATCGGCGCACTAGTCATGCCTCAGGACTCTTCTTTATTAACAGCCAATTTTAATTTTAATTTCTTTGTGGAACTGTAGTTTGTCATTAAATGTTTTTCTAATCCGATAGTGCAAAATGGTTATTATCAAGGTTCAAGTGATTAACTTAGCAAATAAAAAGTTTATAGTTGAATTACATGTCTTTCTCTTACATTGCCATGTCATCCACCACAACCTGTAGTCCAATCATGCATCTTAACTGGTGGCCTTGATATGTTCTACTTTTCTTTTTCTTTCTAATTCCAACTTATGAAGTTATGATAAATGTGTCTTTAAAACGGTTTTTTTTGTGAACCATTACTATGGACTCATGGCTCACACTTTATTTTTTTTATTCTTTTAGAATGTCTCTTCTGCGAGTTTGGAACTTGATCTTGAGCATTATGTTGTCCCAGCTCCCTCAAGTTCTCCAAATTCATCTGCTGTATATGCAGCTGACATGACAGAGAATCCCAGATCACGGAATAGTGGGTATGGCAGCAACTCATATTCCGCCGGAGATGACAGTGGTTATGTTGATCAACCTGAAACTGTAAATATTTAACTTTCACATTCATATTTAAAATTTATGATTGACTTTTAGATTTTATATTGGGCCTAACAGACTCATCCTTACAAGACCGGTTTGTATAACGCGGGTTACCCATGCTTTATACACACCACACATGCCATATCTCTGAGCAATGTGGGACTAAATCCACCCTTTTAAGCCCAACACATTGAAGGTTGCAATTGCAACGAAGGCAACTCAAATGCTGGATGTTGGAAATTCTGCCTTTATTGTGATCCACCCCTAGTCGCCCAATTGCGACATTTGAGTTGCCTCATGTTGCCTTGCCTTGTGTTGGCTTTGAGGGTGTGGATTTAGTCCCACATTAGTTAGATAGAACTCTTGATAAGAGTTTATAAAGAGGAGGCACTCCCTTACAAGCCTGTTTTGTAAGGATGAGTTATGCCCCAAATTTCTACATGGTATTTGTAAGGATGAGTTAGGCCCCAAATTTCTACACCGCAATTAGCCGGCAAGGGGCGGACCGCAATTAAGGCGGAATTTCCAACATTGACGTTAAATTTTAAAAGGGAATATTTTATTAGACAGCTGTAAGACCGACGATGTTGTACGGAACAGGGTGTTGGGTGGTAAAACACCAACACGAAAATAAAATAAGCATAGTGGAGACGAGGATGTTGCGTGGGACGTGTAGTAAGACTAAACGAGATATGTTTAGAAATGACAATATTAGAGAGTTAGGGTAACATCTATAATAGAAAAGATGGTGGAAAATAGGTTTCGGTGGTTTTGATATATAGGGAGAAGACTTGTAGATTGTGTAGTCAGGAGAGTAGATAATGCAGGATAGTCAGGTCACGAGAGACATAGGAAGACCTAGAAAAACTATAAGAGAAACTATTAAGAAAGATCTAGAGATGAATGAGTTGGATCAAAATATGGTTTATGGTAGAACATTATGACGTAATTTGATCCATGTAGCCGACTCCACTTAGTGGGGATAACACTTGGTTGTTTAACTTTCTCACAAATTTTTAATAAATACTGATGCACAGTGATGCAAACCAAGTACTGACCCTAATTTTAATACTAAAACTAATCTCCGAATTCTAATTAAAAAGGAAAGTAAATGATGAATATCTATCTTAGAATTTGTGGTTAGGCCTAACACAACCCAACAAAACCGGCTTGTGAGGTGAGGAGTGCCCCCACTTATAACACTTGTTCAGGCAATATCACTTCCAATGTGGGACTCCTAACACACACCCCTCAACCTAGAACTAGACATCTGGAGTGTGACCCAAGTGGTCCGATAGCAGAAACTTGATAGCAGGTGGCCCAACGGATCTTCAATAGGCTATGATACCAACTTAAATGTTTTAAAATGAATGGTTTACTTATCTTACAATGAGATATTCAAATTCAAACTTAAATACAAGAAAGAATCTCTCAAGAAAAGGAAAACAAGGAAACTAAATCAATCATAATAAATAGAGAATAATCAACAATCTAAAATCCTCTTTTTTTTTTTGGTAGTGGCCGGGGTTTGAACCCCGGACCTTTGCATATTTTATGCATTGTCCCAACCAACTGAGCTAAGCTCACGAGGACAATCTAAAATACTCTAATGATATAGTGAAATCTTTTTTTATTATAGATTTTTTAACACTCACTGTCAAGCTAAAACTTACTAAGATTTAAGTTAGTTAACTTTACAAGTATGTGTAGCAAATAGTTGTGTATTTGATGTTTTTTAAATGCAAAATACCACTACTTGAGGTTAAGAGGAAAAAAGAAAGTAAGCTAGTAGGTTATATTAATTATTTATTGTGCAATGTATCATATCTAATTCGCTATGTTGATGTTCCAACTAGGAGATGGAGGTCAATACCCTGGAGCCATCTAGGGTGTATGAATGTCGCAAACTTGTTAAATCTCTGTCAGTGGGAACAATGTCAGCACTGCGAAAGGAAGATGGTCAGAGGGGACCTTTTGTTGATAGGGGTGTTGGATTTCCAAGAATTACAAAATCTTCTAGTTTAAGGTCATTTACTATTGATCTTAGTTTGGACACTGATACCGAGGTTTGTATAATTGATTTCCACTTTTGTTCTATTATTCAACTTTAATTTTTGGTGGACTAATTTATATTGCTTCTAACTGTTAATTGTGGTTGTTTACAACATTTGCTTCTGCCCCTCCTTTTTCGGATAGAACTCATTTCCAGCAGCAGCTGGAGCTGTTGCAGCTGGTGCCGTTGCTGATCAGATGCTGGGTCCCAAGGAGGATAAACATTTGGCGATTGTCATGGTACTATTCTTCCTTGTGAAATAACTAGTTATGAAGTTGTTTTAGCAACTTTTCTGATAAAATATTTATTTTTGGCTGTAAATTGAGATTAAAAAATAAAGGAAAATACCATAAAATGTTTGACTTTGGAAGTACCTGGTGAAAATGTCACATTCCCATTTGTATTTAATCTAATTTAGTGAATTAAAGTATTTGGAATGTAATAATTCAAACTACTTTTACTTAGGTGAGTCTGCCAGCTCGAGGTAAAACTTTCACTGCAGCTAAACTTACAAGATATCTTCGCTGGTTGGGTCATAATACAAAACACTTCAACGTTGGTAAGGTTGTTCACATTCTTGACTTGATTCTTCTTTGTAATGAAGGTTATGTATAGATATCTAATGGAGCGGAGTGGAATGAAATGAGATAGAATGAAGAGTGGAATAGAACATAATGGAATAAACTTATCATTCCTTTCTTTGCATATTTTAATGATGCAATGGAGAAAAAGGCTTTCATTCTATTCCACCCAAAATGAAACCCATTTCATTTCATTCCATCTTATTTTAAATAATTCCAAACAACGAAACCTTCAACGATTTCATTCCATTTACTTCCATTAATCCGAATGTAGCCCAATAGTCTTTTACCTAGTGGAAGATTGGAAATATATCAAGCATGAAGTTAACATTCTCACATTTTGATGTCACAGTATCGTCGCCTTAAGCACGGAGCTAGTCAGGTAAACTTAATGGAAATGAATCAATAGGATAGTATATTTCTTATTTATTTATTATCTGCTTCTATATACAGATTCCATTCCTATCCGTCAGATTTGCACCATTTATAAATATGTGACATGGGGCTTTGATTTGTTAACATGTTTCATCACCCAACACAAGAGTACTGACCTTGTACAACACCTAGATTTGACATATTTTACAACCAAATGGAATATGGTGTAGTTCTGTGACTAAAATGGGTTCGTAGCATGCTCTTTTAACAAAATTAAGTTGAAGGTTGGTAGAATAAAAATGGTTTGAATTTAAAGTGCTAGGAATTCACATTACTGAGAAATACAACAGTTATTCATGCTCTTTGAACACTGAATTATGCCGCAAGAGCAACGGTTGTAATTATGGGCATAATGTCAATACCTTGTGCTTTCTGTGCTATATAATGTTTATGTTGAAATTACGGATAAAAAGAGAATGATAAGAAGAAATATGACGTTGGTGAAATATGATTTGATACAAATTCGACGATACTAGTTTGATAGTAACTTGATATATACTAAGGACTTAAAACTAACCCCTATTTATAGTATACGAGACTCCTAATCCTAAATAAATAGGAAACTCAGGAAACAATCATGGTAATAATGATATAATATGAAATCTAATCCTAGGAGATAATTTAAGACACTCTAAGATTATAAATGGATCCAAGAAGATAAATATAATATCAAAAACATTATGAGATGTTTCATGTATGTTCTCATAATCTATTATACAACGAGTTTTTAAAACAATCACGACTCATAGAATCACGGATGAGCCGCTTGACCTAAAAATTTAAGCAATCAAGTTTTGCGACCAAAAGTTTTAACCTGAAATGTTTTGAATGAGTGATTTGCATTACACAATGGTGCAGAGCAAAATATATATATACTAGAGAGTATCACTTTAACTAAGGAAAAGTAGTAAATTAAGGACTACCACTCAAGAGAGTATCACACTACATCGACTGATCACTATGGGGACTCACTGTATTAAATATTAGTTTTATTCTTTGAATCATGATATTAAAGTTGGTTGTCATGCTTCATTGGAAAGTTTTTAATTTATGTCATTCTTTTATGTAGTCTGCTGATTTCTTTCGAGCTGACAATCCTGAAGGCATAGAGGCACGTAATGAGGTAACTTCCGGCCAGTAAATTAATTCAAACAAGTATTATATGAGTAAAGTTTATTGATTTCTGACATAACTTGGTCATAACTAAAATTATCAAGATGTTGCTTCTAATTTTTTTTACAATTTTATTGAAATAAATAAACTACTTTACTCCCTCTGTTTCAGAATACATGTCGCAATCAACCACTTCACACATGTCAAGACACAACTTTGACTATTAATATCTTTAATTATCTATAGTAAAAAATTATAAAAATTTAATATTTTGAAAATATTTATCGAGACAAATCGAAGAACATCTTACATGCTAATATTTGTATTTATATACAAGGGAAAAAATAGGGTCAAAGTAAGTTATGTGAATGGTGAACATTGTAAAAATGCGACATGTACTTTGAAACGGAGGGAGTATCTTTTAAGGCCTTTAACAAAATTCCTTTTTTTTGGTTTGCTTTAGTTGTCTATAGTTCACTTGTTAAAATCAATTAATGACCAACGCTGAATATATTGAGAACAAATCATTTTGGGAGCTGATTCTAAAGTGTTGCATTAAACAAAATCAACACCAATTGATGTTATAATACAAAATGAGTTTACTGATATCATTTATTGAATGGCAACACCATTTATGACCCATTTTTGTAGAATAAAAATCAGAAAATAAGCGCATATTGACAAATACTAGAATTTACGACTACTTACTCGTATTCAAATGCTCTATTTCTAACATTGGTTTATCTTGAATGATCTTGTTGGTGTTAACATCCAGCAATTGTAGAAGACCCAACCAAAATATTCATATTGATTACCTTTTGAAGACTGATATAACGTTACTTTTAATTTTTGGTATTCGGTTTGTTATGAATGATTCTGGTAATGTTAACACCATGTTGACCTTTCTCTGTGTACATGATATTAATATATCCAAATTCTGTACACCCAGGTAGCAAAACTGGCATTTGAAGATATGATAACTTGGATGCAAGAAGGTGGTCAGGTAAATTCATTCTTGCTGGGAAACTTTTTTTCTTTTTTGCTTTCTTTAAGTTCTCTGCATAAATTTTTAAGTTCAATTTAGGTTGGGATATTTGATGCCACAAACAGTAGCAAGCAGCGAAGAAACATGCTGATGAAATTGGCTGAAGGAAGATGCAAGGTATTTTAATCACAGATAGCTACTGTTATATAGGTAATATAAAAATGGCGTATGTAGTTTTAAGGTATTTTTACATTCTTCAGATGCACCTTTGCATTTTTATTGCAGATTATCTTTCTGGAGACGATATGCAATGATGTAGACATGATTGAAAGGAATATTCGTTTTAAAATTCAGCAAAGTCCTGACTATGCAGAAGTGTATGTTTGCTTTAAAACCTGTGACATCTTATCTCAATCACTTTGTAGAAACGTGCACAATTAGCTTTTCTTTTGCAGGCCAGATTTTGAGGCTGGGCTACGAGACTTCAAAACTCGTGTAGCCAATTATGAGAAGGCAATTCTTTCATATTTATACTTTTAATAACTTTTCTGGGTGAGCTTTGCTTTAAATAATGCTGATTTCATCATATTACTAGGTTTATGAGACGGTAGAAGAGGGATCTTACATAAAAATGATTGACATGGCCAGTGGACGTGGTGGGCAAATACAAGTAAGTTTTACCTTCAATTATGTGATTTGTGTGTGTTGAAAATTGCCGTCTACTTGGCTCATTGTTTTGTTAGCCAGTAACAATATCACAAGTAATATATGCATGTCTGTTGACCGTACTCTGGTTGTTTTATAGATAAGTAAAATTTTTATTTTTGTAGATACACTTGAAAGTTTGATTAACATGAATATTATTGACTGATTGGTAAGTTACAAATTACAGGCTCTTATAATATTATATAGACAATTAGACATGAGTCTTAATAAATGATAGCCAAGAAAAAAGAAATAAAATTTATCTTGATAATTATACATTGTTATGGACCTTACGGTGATATGTAAAACACAAAAGGTTGCCTCCAAAAATTATACAATGACCAAAAGTGGATCTTCTACCAATAGGAGAGCCTGCCTCATCTGCATTTGAATATCATACAACTTAAGTTGTGCCCTTGTTTTCATAGATCAGACCTTTTCATCGGGCTTCTTTAATACACTTCAAGATGTGAGTTACGCCTAGATGTGAATTACGGCATCCCAATGTCCTTTACAAGGTGAGTTAAGAAATCGACTTTCCATATCAACAACAAAGGAGATATTTGGAAGAGTAAATTGGGATAATTTTGCTTAGTCACTAGTCTTCTGCATCTCTTTGGGTTTGATAGTGGCTCCCCATGATATGGTAGAATCTTGACATTAGGATTCATAGGAGTGCCAACTGGTTTATGATTCATTAAATCTGTTTCCCCTAAAATATCTATGATATGCTACCTGTTTGAAATTACTATGTCATCCTTGGATTGTGCCATCTCTATTACCAAAAAGTTTTGGAGCCTGCCATAATTTTTTGTTTGAAAATAGTGACAAAGACGATGCTTTATCTTTTGATGATCACTACCTGTAATGACAATGTCGTCAACATATACAACTGAGTCAACACATCATGTACCTAAATGGCGATATAAGGCCAAGTGATCCACTTCAAGTCATACCAAATTGTTGAACAATGTTTCTGAATTTACTAAACCAAACTCTAGGAGACTTTGAGGCCATTTAAAGATATGTGGATGCGATAAACTAGCCCTGGTGACTCGCTTGAGCAACAGATCCAAGATGTAACTCCATATAAAAGATTTCATTGAGATCACCATGGAGGAATACATTCTTCATATCAACTTGGAGAGACTTGACACCATATTTTTGTAACATTTCAAGACTTGGATGACCCAGTTGAGCATGTACTAGATGAGGGTAATCTTTGGTGGTGCATATTCAGGAGTGGCTAGGGAGATGATGGAGGCCACGTATTAGGGTGGTGAACATCTGGGAATGGTCATTGGTTAAAAATAGGTGACAGCTGACGACGGAAAATTGGCAATAGCAAACGCTATAGGTGATTCTAAGTGGCAGTGCTAAAAAATATGCAGTGTAGGTGTTGGCAGTTGCAAGGTAGGCAGCACATGGTGGCTACGATTTTGACGTAGAAGTAAAGTCTCCCAAATTGAGAGTGTTGATATCAACTTGAAAGGGTCTCTTAATAATCTGAATATTACTGATTAATAAATTACAAATGACATGCTCTAATATATATACTATTGAACATGATTCCTTATGATCTTCGGAAAATCTATCTTAATAATTAAAGAACATTATAGTGATGTATGTACAGAAGAATAAAAGGAAATAATTATTTATTTTATCCTAAAATAGCCCTGTTTATAATTATTCTAAGGAAAATGTTAACGAGTGCCCCCGGGGCACTCTTTAAGCACTTTAAATGGTAAGTTTTATATGAAAAGTTATGTAATGAATGCATTGGAAATTGTAATAGTTGACTTTTTAAAAGAATAATTTCCCAATTTGGGATGCTTAAAGAGTGCCCCGGGGGCACTCGTTAACAAGACCCTTATTCTAATAGTTAGTTTAGATGTAAAACCCTGGTTTAGCCGTTTAGGTGGAAATTTAAATGGCACAGTTTCACTTGCTCCTCTAATTTTAAATAACTTATGACAGCATAACTTTGAGTTTGCTTTGTGCCTACCTTAATCATTATTTCATGGTTCACTGGAAGCATAGAATTCAAAGCGTGTTTTATAATTTTGTTCTGCAGACGCAAAATTTATGATGAAACATGTACAAATGTTCTAAATGTTGGTGTCTCCATGAGTTTTCTCTAGCCATATGAAATAAGGTCTATAGTATGACATTGATTAATTAATTATTCACAATTTATCTCTTTTGGTTTAGGTGAACAATATCAGTGGCTACCTACCTGGCAGAATTGTCTTTTTCTTGGTAAGCTTCTTCAAAGATTGCAGTTAATTACATTCAAAGACTTACATTCTCAGGCAGGAAAAACAATTGATTTAACTTTATTAAAACTCAAGAACTGAAAGGGCAAATTAGAGAGAATCACTGATTCTATTTTCAGCTAAATGATTTCATTCATCTGATTTTGATTGAAATACATCACTGGTATGTATAGAGGTTAGAGTAGGTTTACTGACCTAGATACAACTATGAAAACCAAACTGTCCGATTGATTCAACCCACAGCTATGAATGAAGCTGTCAGATGACTAACCAAAGCCACCTGCTACCGACACTAGTCATAATCGAATGTTAATTACAATACAACAACATAGTGGGCTACTATTGACAAATTGCATGAACCAACCTTAACCCGTTAAGTAAAATCACACAGATGGTTTTATTTTTATATGTTACATACTTCCTCAATCAAGAGTCTTTTGGGCTTAAAATGTTGACAGTATATAGGTTCAACTTCCTTATGCTAAAATCAAACTATTAGGTAATGGTACATGAATCAAAGTCTTTACCATTTGTGTTAGAGGCATTGAAGCCATTTCGTAAACCAACTACCCAAAAAATTTAAAACTATTAGGTAATGGCACATGAATCGTTTTATATCGCTAATTAGAAAATTAGTGAAACTTTTCTGTCACTAACTTTTAAAATTGAGATATTCGCTAATTTGGAATAGGTTTTAGCTTATTGCAGTTTCTCAAGTGAGATGAATATCTAGCTCCTAACTTACTAAAAGGCCATTATAAGTTGAGGGTAGTTTCTTTCGTAACAAATAGCAATCCTCTTTTGCCTAACTTCCCAAGATAGTGTTTTTTTAGAAGTCTATTATACACACCCTCCAAATGCTACTCCATGTTGTTTAAAGTTTATTAAGAGTATCTGGTTATTTTCTTCATGTCTTGCAGATGAATACGCATCTTACACCACGCCCAATATTACTCACTCGGCATGGAGAAAGTCAGGATAATGTGAGAGGCAGAATTGGAGGAGATCCTGCATTAAGGTATATTCTCATATTTTCTTTGGTGTATAATTGACGAGGACACATGCCGACAAAGGTACTTGTATGAATGAAAATGAAATTCCTGTTTTTTGCCTTAAAGAACTGGTATCAAAATAAATTGTGGTATGGGTATTGTAAGACTTCATATGTTACTGGCTTCTGATTGTACTAGTTGTACTTCATTTGTACTTGACCTAGAATAATGGTTTAAGTAGGAGTGTTAGGTCCTTTTTTCACAACATTTGATTATTTGAAGCATATTAATGGTGATGAAAAACTGAACGATGGTATCACTGGTCGACAAGGAACAATAACGGATACTAAAGGTAGTTGTGATAAGTCACGAATGAGATAATTAAAAAGAAGTGCTATGAAGGCACTGTGACTATATGAAGTGGAAAATCTGAATTGTATTTCTCTTATTGTTAGATATTAGTTTCTTTTCTTTCACCTTGCTCGTGATTTCCCTTTTTACTACTTTACTTGGGTGTACCCTCGTAGCTGAGAAGCAAAATAAGACTAGCTGCTCATTTTTGTAGCCTTATTGGTTTAAAGGGCCGTGTTTTGTAAAGAGAAGTGGCGAAGTAGAAGTAGGGTTTAATTGGTTTAAAGGGCTGTGTTTTGTAGGGCTTAATTGGTTTAAAGGGATGTGTTTTGTAAAGTGAAGTGGCAAAGTAGTTATGATTTCTCTATCTTTGACTTATTATTTAATTTTTTAATGTGTTACCTGATTTCTTAAATAGTTGCTGTAAATTTTAAGCTGACTAACTTAACCAAATTGTTTCAACAGTGAGGCTGGAGAACTTTATAAACAGAAGCTTGCCAAATTTGTTGGAAAACGTCTCAAATCAGAACGAGCTGCTTCTGTAAGCTTTTCCAATAGTATGGATTAAATTCTGGCATTCATTTTTTCTTCAAATAAATCATATGATTACAAGAAATTAATGCTAGTTTGCCATGTGCCTTCTAGCAATACTCCTTTGTTTGCTATAGCAACATATATCATTTATCTTGAATTGTATTCTAGTATCAATGACAGTGATGAAGATTATTTATCTATCACTTAACCATGCAGCAAACTGTTATAGTGTTAGTGATTGGCAATGTATTGTCAGTAACTTATTCCTTAATCGGATTAAGTATAGGGAAAGGAGGCGCAGACCTTCGAAGATCTACAACACTAGTTAGAAAAAATACCTTGGACAAGAAATGATACATGAACTAGAATTACAAATTTTCATTCTAATATTTCCTTTTCATCATTTTGCACATCTGACACTACCAATTACAAAGCATTCTCTTCACATATAGGATTTTGTAGAAGTTCTATAATACAATGATGAATGGGTTATTTCCATATCAATTAAGCACATGTGTGAAAGTGCTGAAACGATGAATAGTCTGTGATATTTGCCACCTCTGTCTAGATATGGACCAGTACACTGCAGCGAACAATTCTGACAGCAGGCCCCATTGTTGGATTTCCTAAGGTTAGTGTCATTCTTAAGTCAGAAAATATGGATTGACATAATTGCACATTAACTGTGTTCCTACACCTACTTCCTATACATTTTAGATACAATGGCGGGCACTTGATGAGATAGATGCCGGGGTGTGTGATGGAATGACATACCAAGAAATCAAGAAGAACATGCCAGAGGAGTATGAGTATGTCTCAAACTTGTAATCTCACTTATTTGGAAGCTGAATGAACTGGTATTATTAGATAAAAAAATGAAGTGTTTAAAAGTAGCATAATGCCAATTAAAATGTTTAAGTGCCTTTAATTATTTTATTTATATTTTGGTTTTTTCTATTGCAGATCCCGTAAAAAGGACAAACTTAGGTATCGTTATCCTCGTGGGGAGTCTTATTTGGACGTTATTCAAAGGTTGATACATTGCATCTCTATTTAGATCCTAGCTACTACTTGTTTGACATAAATAACTTAAGTTTTAATGATATTTCAGGTTAGAGCCTGTAATTATTGAGCTTGAGCGGCAACGAGCACCTGTTGTTGTGGTATCTCACCAGGTATTGCATATATGATCTTAACCAGTAAACCTGCATTTATGTATCTTTCACTGGTTTTAATTGTTGACATTTTTTGCTAACACTTCTCTCATTGCAGGCAGTTTTGAGGGCATTGTATGCTTATTTTACGGACAGGCCTTTGAAAGAAATTCCACATATGGAGGTAATATATGAATAATATTTATCTGAATGCGATGTTCTTACTATCATATATGAAGTTGATGTAAAAGCCTGATTGTGTTTTTGGCAAATATTTTAACTTTGATAGGGAAATGTTATGTTTGTATTTTCTCCTCCACTCAGTTGAACCCTGATTCTTTTGCTCTTTCAACTCATTTAACCTTTGGCAATTATTTAAGCACATCTTTTGGTTATTTTCATTATAAAATGTTTCTGTGGTTCACCCACCACAATTTCAGAAGCATTTTAATGAATCAAGAATTTGAACAAGATATCTAATGTGAGGTTTGTTCATTTGCAGGTGCCACTTCATACTATAATAGAGATAGAGTTGGGAGTTACAGGTGTCCAAGAGAAAAGATACAAACTAATGGACTGATAATAAGTATAGAAGAAGAGAAGAAAAGGGATGTTAACAAAAGATTTTTAAGTAAACTTTTTTTTTTTTTTGTAATGAGGAAAAAAAATGATGAATTATCATGTAAATTGTGATCCTCTCAAAATTCATATTGATGAGCATTCCTTAGTTCCTTATTTGAAGAATTTTAAACTTGAAAACAAAAGTAGCACAATTTTTTACTCGGCAAACTCAAAGTTTCCATCCTTCTCAGTTCACTCCCTTTTTTTGCAAATTCATTTAATGCTGATAGAATTAGTTAAAAACAACTTAAAGAAGTAGGTATGGACCAACATGAAAATTTTTGGTCCTGTCCTGAGAGACTACGAGTAGCAGCCTGCAGGTCTCAGCATCTGTAGGCCAACTCAGTGCCAATAAAAAAAACCACCACAAATAATTTCCCAATTTTTTATTTCTACATTACTGTCATTTGTCATAGAAAACTTTCAAATGAATTATGATAAGCGCATATTGGAAGGGACCAAGACGATCAGCATTTTGCCGCATTCACGTAGTCACGATATCCATGGCTGTTGGATTGATATTGGATGTTATTTAAGATCAGCATCTTTATTTTTATTTTCCTTAAAGGAATATGATGATCTCGATCTAATGATCATACATATCGTGGCTGCATGAAGACGGCAAACTACCAAGGGCATGCGATTCAATTTTGTATTGGAATAGGTCTTTGAAGAAGCTTTGAAGAAGTAGATACCATCAGCATGCGGCATGCCTACTCTATAAAAAGTAGAAATTAGAAAAAGAAAACAAAGAAATAAAAAGTAGTGATAGATGCATCACCGGAAACATGCATGAAAATATGGCATGGCATGGCATGGAATCTATGCAAAGATCTCTTAATGCACTCAGCAGTGGACTGAGGGTGGCTATAACTATTAGTAGAGTGGTCAAAATAAATGGAAAGACGAAAAAGATCTTTATTTATACAGTAGTATTGGTTTGATTTCTGCTCTTCCCCTAGCACAAAACACCCGCGCCCTGCAGCCATGCCCAAAATACCCTTGCGCATCTTAATTAACGCTGCGCAACTTAACTCACGCAGCGTGAGTTAAGTGACGCAGAGTTACTGTTTTTGTACAAAACCCATCAGTCCATACTCCAAGCACCATTTTCTTTCCTTCCACCTTCAAAAACCCAAAAAGTGCGAATTTTTGGGTTAAAATCCTCATCCCAAACCGTTGCAAATCGTCAAGAAGCAAGTTTCTACGCTCATCAAGCATCAAATATCAGGTATTGTATCATCAAAACTCATCTCATTTTGCTGGTTTTTGTGCTTGATTCGTCTGTTTTTCGTAGGCAATAGGGCTTGGTGCGCACGTTAACTTGCGCAAGGGTTAAAGGTTGCGTGACTTAAGTCACGTAGGAGTTAAAGTGTTGCGTGACTTAAGTCATGCCACTCTAGGGTCCTGTTTTTTGAATTTTTTGCGCCACTTTTGCTCTTGGTTAGCTTGTTCCACAAGTAATTT
>Ga0315913_1003269_pt1 | contig 19431 bp, 5 predicted proteins | sample MpolsnodulesMG_FD_207736 | JGI IMG/M metagenome (GOLD analysis project Ga0315913, IMG submission 207736) | Medicago polymorpha root nodule microbial communities from Los Angeles, California, United States - small nodules | ecosystem: Host-associated > Plants > Roots > Nodule | place: USA... | reverse complement strand
AATACAATTATTATGAGTGAAATTGGGAACAATAAACAAAGGCATGAATGACTGATTTCTCCTCTCACCATGTTTGTGGCATGCTTGTTATCTACGGCATTCTTCTCAAGCAAGATCGCCAAATTGTTGTATTCTGTCCTTGTCAGAGATACATTTCCTTCATCTTCAATTTTACCCTTCCAGCTTTAAAGTTTGGTGGATAACCATGCTTTCTATAGCATGGTTCAATGGTGTGGCCAATCTTGCCACAATATGTACACACCTATTTCCATGACCTCTTCCTCCATATCTCACATCTCGCCTTCCTGTTCTGAATAATCTCACATTTCTCATCATCAAACTCACACATGCATATGGACAAGTGCATTGTGGCATAGGCTTGTATTGATCGAATTATTCCCAACGCGCATGAATTTTAGTGAAATTCTCGGATATCTTTAGCGACCCTTGTTTCTAATTTGCAATATCTTGATACAAAGCAGCAACCCTGACTATGTCTCCTTGTAGGTACCGTTCAATAATTTCGTTAAATACATCAACAACGTTCTGAATAAACACTATGCTTCCAGCAATCTATTGGGTTGATTAACCATGAGTGAACTAAGTTGTTACATCGTTCCCATGCAATGAAATTCATATCATCTTCTTTAGGTACCGGAATTTGTTATTCGTAACTAGGATGTGATGCATTCAGCTCACCCAGTCATGGTAATTGCTGTCTCCGGCAAAGAGATGAGTAACACGCACGGTGGCAGGGTTTTCTGGCAGATGAATATAATAAGGATCCAGTACTGCATCTGGATTTGAATTGTTGCCATTTTTAATTCCTGAGTTGTTTCCACGCGCCATTGAAAAACGCAGATCTTGAATCGAAAGAGAAGGGAGGAAGAAAAAAAACTAGTGAATTGATTCAATAGAGTGGTCTGAACCAAGCTCTATGACACCATGAGTGATATTTGGAACAATGAACAGCCATGAATGAATGAATCTCTGATTCTCATTAGGGAAGAAAAAGAGAAAGTAGAGGTTAGCTAGAGTAACCAATTGCCGGTTCATCATAACTGCAATTGCAACAGAATTAGGGAAGAAAATAAATGGTAAAGAAATGGGAAAGAGGTAATCTGAAATGGGTTTCTAGACTTCCTCTTGTGTAGCTTGCTCAGAGAGATCCTTCCATTTCTAAATTCACTGAATTAACAAAAACACTGAATTTTTACATAGCAAAGTCCATGACTATTCAAAAATCAAAATTTGCCATTTTCCAAGTAGAAGCAGCAAGAAAAGTTTATGTTGAATATGCTACCTCCCATAGGATCTGTTGCACACGTTATGTAATGTTGACATTCTGGGATCGATGGCAACACTCAAGCTCGTCTACTTGGAAAATGGGTTGTCACCAGATTTATAAAGGATCACAACCATCCTCTAATTTCTACAGCTAATGGTTTCGGTAGAGGACGATAAAAATAAGAAAAATAATGAACTTACTACGAGTTGGAGCACCACGATGAACTATGTGCTGCACATAGAGAAAAACTACTCAGCTTCATAAACATTGTTGAGGAGCAAACAGAGGAAATGTCCAAAAGAATTCAAATAATTATTGACAATATAAGGAGAGTTGATAATAGTACTCCATTGACAATAAGAATGCAAAAATGTTCACAGAACAGAAAGCCTCGGGACTGTACTTGAGTGTTTAAATGAATGAATTTAGTATATAATTTCACTAATTATAGTACTCCATTGTTGGAATTTGTTCTTTGCTCTTCTCTTCCTGGTTTAAAATAATAAAAGAGGATAAATGTTTTGTATATACACTTTTTCTCTGCAGCAATGAAAAACTTCTACAAATATCGAATGAGTTCCACTGCAAATTTTCCTTTCTTTGTGGTGTTTACTTCTCCTATCTGTACCAAAATGAAATAAATTAAACATTACTCAAAACAAAAAGGAAGTGGTTTATATCCAAAGCCGTTCAGATGAACTTGGCCTTCTTTTAAGCTTTTACAAGTTACCTTTAATCTTCCCAATCCGCTAACTGATACAAGATCTCCACTCTTGATTGTGGTTCCTTTTGTAGTAATTGGGATCCAGTTTATACGTACATCGCCATTGCTATGAGCACAATATGTTTAGCACAATCATCATATAACAATGTAGCCCAAAATATTTCATGCAAAAGAGTTTGTATAGTATGAATCATGCTCAAACAAGTATGTCATATGCCAAAATAACCAAAGGGTAACAATTCTATGCTCGAGAATACATTTCTAGATATTGAAAATTTTGAAATAAGTGCAAGAAAATCAAGGAGTAGGCTAAGAAGCTTCTGAAAATAAAGCTAATCATAGCCAGAGACATTAAATTTATGCTCTATTTGGATAGACAACTGAATTAAGCGCTTAAAGCATAAACTCTTATCACACAAGTGCTTATATAAAAACTATTTCTATAACATAAGATAAAATAAAGTCAAACTGTTTTCATATAAGTTGTAAAACTTATGAGCTGGTTTCATAAGCTATCCTGGAGAGCTTATGAATATAAGCTGAAAACAGCTTATGGATATGTCATAAACTGTTTTCATAAGCTCTTCAAACAGTCTCACAAGTGTTTATGTCAGTAGATAAGCTCAAATAAGCCAATTCAAATAGCCTCATCCATATATTGACTTATGTTATGTACAACGTTTTATGACCAAGCATCATTTCACTATGCAGGAACAGATTTTGGAATAGGATTCAGAAAACAAGTTCTCAAGGACCAGTGTACTACAACCGTAAGCAAATCAAGAATTCAATAATATTCCACAGACATGATATATACACAAATTGGGGATTGCGAACCTGATCATGTCAACTAGCTTCGAACGTGAAATCTTAAATCCTGCACTAGCCACTGCATCAACTCTTAGTGACGCTTCTATAGTTTTGAATGATTTTGTTCTGCACAATAAAAAAAAATTGGTGAAGTCTGAATCACACAGTTAAGTGCTACTTTTATGTTAACTTCAAACCAGGACCAAGATGTTACCTTGGCGGTTCATAATCAAGAGAAATTAATGGTATCTTGGTGCAAGTTACTGGAACATTACGAACCTGAATGAATAAGAAGAATGCAATCAGAAGATAATTAGTCTTAAGATTTGAATTGAGTGTAACTCAACCTTGCAAAATCGGCTTGTAAAGTGAGGGATTTCTCCCATTTATAAACACAATTTCAAGCCATATCTCATATAATGTGGAACTTCTCAACAATTAGCAACACTAATACAACAACCTACACGAAAGCCGCACAAAAAAAAAAAAAAAAACTTTTCTCATCAGGTGAAGTTTGATATGTAGAAAAAAACATAAATCATGTCTATTGACACATAATTTACAAACCATTTAAATCTGAATCCTTTTCAATGATTTGGCCTATAGTTTTTGTTCACTTTAAGGCTTTAACAATTGAACTACCTCCCATATGATCTACTTTCTTTGCTAGATCTTCTACAAATCTTCTCCACATTTTCCCAAATCACGTAAGTTAAAGAAGGATTCTGTCAACTTTTTCATAACAAGTGCCACCCCGTCTTTCTCTAATGAATTCATTTTCGAGAATATCTTGTCTTGGATCTCCACTTTCACTGACAAATCATAACATCCTCATCTCCAACACATGTCCAAACTATCTAAGACATGTCCTATCATCTTTTCTGGAATTGTAGCTACCACATTTTATTCGTTTATATGTGTTCCTAAAGGGGGTTGGCTAGCTCAACTCATTAGAGCTAAGGGTTGAAGGAGTTAAATGACCCAAACCCTGGTGAAGGAGAAAATACACATGCCTAATATACTAACATTTGTCTAGCCAATAAAAAGATTGTATTCCTAATTCTATCTTGTCATGTATGACCACTTATCCATCTGAACAGTCTCATCCTTGTGACACAGGGTTTTCTTTCTTATTCGTTCTTCATGATCCAACATTCAGCTGCACAGCATTGCAAGTCTTATGGCCATACGGTATAAATTCACTTGAATGACGTTTCTTTATCGCTAATCACACTAGAAGCATTCCTCCAGTTTATTCATCCTACTAAGATCCTATAATAAAAAATTCTTTTATCTTCCCGTCATTTTTTATGACAGACCCAAGGTACTTAAAAGTCCGATACTTGTGCTATTGTGTGTTGTCCAATTTTCACCTTCAAACTACGAAATTTAGTAATATGTATTCAGAGGAATAAAAACATTTTTGTGATATTTTAGGAATAGTCTGCTACACTCATCCGAGATTTTAAAAAATTCCTGCACCCCTGAAATTTGGAAACGACATTCATATCGACATTAATGATATGCTCATAAAATACTCATCACCACAATTACACAATCATTTCCTTTTGTTCTGATACCTAAATGTTTTAAGAAGGTAGTCTGTAAAATGAAGTAAGTCAAGAACGTTACCTTATCCAGTGCTGACACAAGAAATTCAACAAGCTCTGGTACAACAATTATCTGAGCACCCTGTTCTCCCTGGGTAGCAAAGTAACAAAGTCAAAGGTATACAAAATATGAAGAGTTTTATATGCACATTGCGAAAATACAATAGCAACAACTATCAAAAGACGTCATAATGTTCTATCGTTTATCACATCTTTATCCAACTCATTAATCTCTATATCTTTCTTAATTGTGTATCATATGCACATTGCGAAAATAAACAAAAAGTATATATTTGGAAAGACTACCAAAATGGTCAAATAAAACATATAATGGATGAAAATAAAATAATTTAATCCAGGTCTTGTCAAGAAACTTTAAGTTGAGGCTAAACCAATAGATCGTCAACATAGTTGCAAACTAAAGAAGTCCCCTAACTTAACCCTACAAAGTCAGCTTGTAAGCTGAGGGGTGTCTCCCACTTATAAACATTTTTGAGGTCATGTCACATGTAATGTAGAACTCTCACCAGTCACAATGATTTAACTTTGTTCAGATGCACTCTGTGATTAATTTTACATTATAATAGAAATATAGAGTCATAAAACAACAAAATGAAGTCATTAATTAATATGAGACATATGCACAATTTTAGACAAGGGTCTTTTACTATATACACAGGCCAAGACAGCCATAGCTGTTCATTAAACAGCCATAGCTATTCCTTGTGAAGACTTTTCTGATCCTTTGTTAGATAAAAAATATCATATGAACGTGTTTAAATAATAATAATATTGAATTCTTAAGTTAATACCATTTTGTGCACAGAGCACAGTTTTAGGTAAAAGTTCATGTAGTAAAGGGCAAAAATTATAGAATACCTGCAATATAATATCCCCAACTTTCTCCCTGGCAATTCCTGTACCAAGAATTGAGCCAAGGAAGTCACCATGAGAGCAAGGTTCAAACTGGAAGTTCCCTGTAATGCTGAAAAGAGTAATTTTATCTAAATATACTATGAAAGGCATCTAGGAGCATCAACAATTTCTGTGCTGGGCTTGGCAATTTTGGTAACAAAGTTTACCTCAATGCTGAAATAACATCTGGATCACTTGTCAGTTCATCTGGATGTCCAACAGAAATCCGGCACCGTTCAGCCTAGAGAGCATATATGTTATGTATCTACAGGTGATACAATGGAAACACTTTACTGTATCAAGGTAATTGAAAGCACTTATATCTAGATGGTTACCTGTGGATAACCTCCTTGAGCCAATGCTTCAATGTCCGCTAATTTTTCCAATACTTGCATAGATTCTTTTAGCACTGGAGGGGTCAGAAAATTTGTATGGAGAATCTCTCGTTTTAATGATGCTCGTCTAGCCTACAACGAAGTCAAATGGACAACAACCAAGTTAGGGATCAAATGATGTTCTATAGCATAAAACGATATATAATGGCTCAAAGGCCAAACCAGACATCAAATGTTGACACAGGTACTGAATATTAGACTTCCATGTAGAGAAAAAAGGGAGTTCCAAGGTTGTGACAGTCTAGAATGAAATTTGAATGGATCAGGGGAATAAAACAAGTACCATCTCAAGAACATGCTTCACTTCATTTTCTACACTTTTCTCCCCAACTCCCTTGAGCAATATGTCAACTTCTCGTTTTGAAGCTTGCACTGTCGTGCTTGCACCTGAATCTGCGCGTCATAAAGCATTAAAAATGTGAAACTGGATCGATATTGAGATGCCAAAATAATGATTTAGCTAAGAAGAAATACATATTATAATGAACTACAACTCAAAAGTAGTTATGAATATATCTTCTCCATCAACCAGGCTACTTCTTTGAAAAACATCTACCAAATGATCAAAGGGTAAAACATCAAAACTGCTTAGTAGTTGGGAAGGGGAATGCAAAATCACCTGATTTAAAAGTTACCCAGTCATAAACATTACTACTGAAATATCTGCTGCACATACAGAACCGCTGGCACCAATAGAGACTCTTGATGATACGAGAGCAAGGAGATATGTACTGAAAAACTTACCAAGGGAACCGCATTAATCCACTCTGCACCCTATCTAAATCAAAAACCTTAAGGTATTAGTTTCGTTGTCCTTTCCATTCTATATGGTCTTCGTTCACCTTGTCCAATAATAAACAATGTGAAACTCCTTCACTCACACCCACATAACACTAACATATGATACGAGTTACCAACAATCTCATCCTCAAAGTGTAAGTCTTTAACACTCCTCGTACAAAAACCTTTCCCGAGTATTCAATGCTCAACTGCCACTCAACGGGAACACCAAGCATACTATTCCAAAAGCCATGTATCTACTAACATGTTGGCATTCTTCACCAAATCAAGACCCATGTTAACCATTTTCTTACTACTCGCCACTTGGACCAAGCCAACTACCAAACATACTTTCAAGAGACTAGTCATACATGTTACCTCTTTTCACCATTTAGCTTGCCACATCTCCACACATGTTACCACTCATCATCAGGCCACACCACTTGCTCGGTTGCTTGTACCAGTACCACCACCATTCACAACCATGATTTCTTCAATACTATCGAATCAGATCAAAGCCATTGATTCTCATCCCACGTAAGTCCGTGAAAATATGTCTCCCGGTCCCCGCTCCAATGTCATGTATTCCCTCATATGGCCCAACACAGCATCAAGCATTGACAGACACGGACGTCAGACACGACAATGACAAGTAGACACCATAATAATTTAGGAAAGTGATTGAATGTAACCACGTCTAGCAATGTCGTGTAGGTGTTGGACATCAACACATGTCGGACACCAAATACACTTTCAGTCTGAAGTGTCAATGCTAAATACGATTCAAGTTGTGTTATATTACAGTCAGTGGGATGGAATTCAAACTTAAGTTTCTACTTAGATGGAAACACAGGACATGGCTCATGTTGATTTGATTAATTGATCAGTCAAGCACTTCATTTTGATATTAGGGTTTGTTTGGATTGACTTATTTGAGTTTATCAACTGACATTAATACTTGTCGGACTATTTGAGAGAGGTTATAGAAACCGTTTACGATATGTCCATGACCTGCTTTCTGCTTATCTCCATATACCTTCTCAGATAGTTAAGTGAAACAACTTGACTTTATTTTATCTTTTGTAATAGAAATAGCTTATAGATAAGCACTTATATGATAAGCGCTTATGTTATAAGTGTTTAATTTAATTATTTATCCAAACAGAGCATTATTGTGCGAGCAAAGTTTCACTAATCACACAAGCTCATAACAATACAGTAGATAATACATCCTTCAGTACCAAAATCCCCTTCACTATTGCTTCACGTGTAGCAAAGGTTATGACTTAATTAAGCAATAAATTCTCCCACAGCTTGAAAAATTACAAACACAAATTTTGAACTTTATTACAATTTATGAAACCCTTTGGTCCAATTCAGCTATATATTCATCATCACCATGTTGAATTGAATAAATACACTAATTCATGTAACTGAAAATAAATTAAATAATGGACAAAATAAACAATTTCATTCAAAACCCACAATTTATTTGATAAAAAAGACTATGATTTTGAACAATTGAACATAATGGTATGCCAAATAGAATCAACTTACAAAAAAAAAAATTGAAATGGATGAAGAAAATAGAGAGTAACCTGAAGAAGTGGAAACGTAGAGAAGATGAGAGGTAAGAGTCCTTTGAAAAGAGAGGTTGTTGGCATTGTTGCGGAGATTATGAGAATGACAAAGTGCAAAAGCTTGAGTTACTCTTCTAAGACACCAAGCAGTTCCAAAGCTAGTGGTAGTTGCAGCCATGGCGAATATGAGTGATAAGTTCCATGTGATATGGGTGTATGTGTAAATATGAGTTTAATTAAGGTGTAAAAACTCTCTACTCTCCTCCGTTAAACTCTTTTACATTGTCACTAGTTATATATCCGACCTGGATCGCTTCACGTAGTTACACACAGTCGTCAATCTCAGCCATAAAGTATTGATCAAACGGTTCAGATTTGTTCTGCTAGTTTTCACACAGTTTAATTTCAGCCACTTATCTTTGATCGGACGGCTCACACGCCTTACAGCATCCTGCTGTTACAGCAGGAAATCTGCATCCATATATAACTCGTGCGTTGCACTAAAAAATTTCCTAAACTTTTTTTAATTAGAAATAATAATTTTAGAATTTGTGTTCGTCAAGTGATTATAGAATATAATAAAGATTTAGATAAAAGTTTTTTTTTATCTATATATTGTGTCATTCACGTTTATACAAAAATCAATAGAAGCGTTAAATAGTTTGGGGGCAGTTAAATAGTTTGGGGGCAGTTTAGGCCATAAGTTCTTTTGCAATATATGTTTTTACTGTAAAAACTTAAGTTAGTTTCCTTTTTCTTTGGGTTTTACTTCTACCCCTCATACTTTTGTTGTTTCCCTTCTATTTTAATCTAATTTTATCTATAAGAACAAAATAGTGAATTTTATTTAGATATTATCAAAAAAAATTAGGAATTATCAAAAAAAATTGATCTATATATTAAACTTTTAACATGTGAAGCAACCTCTCATTACTTCTTTGCCGATTCTATCTTAAAAATGAACAAAAATTACAAATTCGAAAACATAATACAAAAGTTGCCTTTATTATCTTGATCTTCCTCTTTAATTGTCGAGGTCGCTCATAAAACATTATATGCCATCACCCTTCTTCCTACAAATACAACAATAAATTATTTAGGAGTGGAAAAAATGGAGCTGAAAAGATTGGCGTTAGTATATTTCCTAAAAAAAAGATTGGTATTAGTATAATAGTTTATGTTTAAGAGCTGCTACATTACCATTAATCAAGACATCAATATACCAATATCTTCAACTTCAAAAGTTTTCTTTTTCTTTTCTATTAGCTATTAACAAATGATGGCGAAAAGTTGTGTTTTTTCAACTTTTTTTTTCCTAATAGAAAATACTAAATGATGATGGTTTTGTGGCATTGCTCGGCAGTTTTCATTAGATATTAAATTTTTAGAATGGAGTATAACTCATGAATTTAAGATTTAATTATTTAAAGAAATAGAATAAAAAATGGTGGCAAGTACCAAGAAAGGATGAAAAAGTTTTTAGAGGTGACACATAAGTATATTTCTTGTTTAAGAAAAGTTTTTCTAAAAGTGTCGCATCATTGTAATGCTAACTCAAATATAACCCAAGCTAAATATACAATATAGTGTGTGTAGTATAGATAGATCATAGATATATAGATTGGTTTTTTGAATAAATTATAGTAGATAAAAATAAATAAAAAATATTAATTTGTAATACAATTGATTTTTTATCCTTTCCGAATTAAAGATTGCTAATGAACGTTTTGGTTTATGAAAAACCAAAAAGAAAAAGAATGTTATGGAATTGTTTTATAGATGGATACCTTTTTTATCACTATTTTTTTTAGGAGTTTTTTTTTAAAGGCTTTAACCATTTTTATTAGGAGTTAGTATCATTGATATTAAGTTCGTATAATGGAGGTTATATATAACACATGAATTTGAAAGATTTAGAATATGAAAGATGACAAGTTTTTAGGAAAGGGTGAGGATTATTTTATTTTATTTTTTGAAGGAGGGTGAGGAGGTTTTTTAGAGGTGCCACATAAACCCAATGCAAGTCTAAGGTTAACACAAGTTTAAAATTCAAAGTAGTATAGAAGATAAATAGATAGAGATAGATAACGGTTTTTAATTATTATTATTGAATTGAAAGGCTAAGAATAGTTTTAAAAGGATGCATTCATTAAAACCTAATATGAATAAAAAGTGATCTTTACAATTTTCATAACAAAACCGTTAATGAGAAGCTTTCAAAAGTTTTCAGATTTGCACCTGAATAAAAATCAAACCATTAGATTGCTTTTCAGCATGAGCTTTAAAAGAAGTTATAAGAATGATTTAACACTAAAACATGTTAAATTATAAAAGGAGTTACGGAAAATAGTTGAATGTAGCATTAGGAAGTATAGTAAGTAGATGCACAAAAAAAGGAGAGGTTTATGGCACATCCACAACATCGAAGCTTAGAAATTTAGATAGAAAATGGGGCCTTTGTGAGATGACACATAAGCAAAATATAGATTATAATACATGCATGTAGAGATAGACAGGGGCGGTTTCATCGCCAGCGACCCTGGGCGGTCGTCCAGGCTCGATCGATCATTTTTACACATTAGATCCAAGCCAAAAGCTCATTAACACGCTTACAAAAAGAAAAATTTGGGCAAAATCTGAAATTATTTAGCACACTATTGACGGGTTCATCTATCTTATTTTAACGGGTTAATTGTTCAAATTGACATTGTAATATACATTATGTTTGAAAAAAGACCCTGTAAAATACAAAACATATATTCTAGTATTGGAACTTGAATTTCTTCTTATTTTTTACCACCCTATAATATACACGTAGTCTAAAAATGTGACCTACAGGTTTGAACTTTTTAACTATTTTTTCATACATGTTTAGCACGTTAAAATATAGCTATAAACAAAAAAAAAATTCTTCAACCAGGGATAAATTAATTATGAATTTTTATTCCCTCATAATTATGAATTTCTTAAACAATTTATAATTAATTTGTATCTCGTTTAAAAACTACAAAATTTCATTGTGAAGGTTTTTATCATGTTCTAGTCATGCCTACAAAATTAGGGAACTAAATTTGACTTGTGAGTATACGCTTACGCAGAACAAAATTTCAATTTTGCACGTTTTGGTTAAAAAATCAAAATAAATTTAAACGACTTTGAAATGCTATGGAACTTTACAGATCCTTTTTATGTATTTTTACAGATGTCTCTGCAAATAATGAGCTCAAAATTCGATTTATAGGTCAAGATTTCTGTTGTTTTGTTTTTTGACACTTTAAAAATTCATAATTAATTTGTTGTTTGTCAAAAATTTATAATTTTTTTTGTGTAAAGCAATATTTTAACGTTCTTAACTCGCCTCTAAGAAATCAGAAAAAATTTAATCTCTCGGTTGCTTTTTTGGACTTCGCGTATATTACAGGGTTATAAATAATAAAAATCTCGAATTACATGATCAGAATACATGTTAATTAATTACAGGGTCAATTTTCTGACTTCACGTATATTACATGGTCAATTTCAATTAATAACCCTATTTTAACTTGTTCTTTTGTTGACAAAATGATAAACCTTTTTTATTTCGATTTATGATTGTTTATATATTATGTCACCTGTCAATTTGCGATAAATTTTTTGCGCCACTGGAGATAGAAACAGAGATAAACATCATATATGTAGTGAAAAGAGGAAAGATTTCCTTCATCATGGGAAGACAAAGAATATACATATACAATAACTTTAGTACTAATGGATCAAAAAATATTAGTACAAATAAACAACCAAATTGTCATGGTGAGAATATATTAGAAAAATTGTCAAAATGGATAGAAATACGTTGAAAATGAATGTGGAGTAAGTGGTGGTTATAAAGGGTGAGAGTGAATGTGAAAAATCATGTTCTAAATTTTTCTAATTTGTATGTTATAAATAAAAAAACATGGTGCTAAATATTACTAAAACTGTTAAAACTAATTAAAAACCAAACATATGCAGCATGGTGTTTTTATGCGAAATTAAAGTAATTCACGTTCTTGATCAACTTATTGGATGAAGGAACCGGTGCATGATATGCTAATATTGGAATAGTGGAATGGGTTGTACTATGTTGTGATATTTTACAGTGAACAACTTACACCTCTCTGCTCTAACATTTCAAATAAATAATAGCTATATTAGTGTTCACAGTTTGCAAAATATTATTAATAATACTATATTAGGATGATTATTAATAACATGCTATGGTAAATGAACATGTCTAACATGTATAGTTTGACCGCAAGCAAAAACTCAAGATTTAATTGAATTTTATTCTATAGCTCCTTCTCTTATAAACATGTCATCCATCTAGCTGCTCAAAAATTTCTACTACAACTGTTGATAATATTGATTATTATAAAACAAACTTCAAAAAATGAAATTATTGTTAATTAAATAAATTATATAAATACTAAAATTGGCTAGAAGAACGGTGGAAATAGAAAATTACCAGGATAGGGAATAAGAGCACATCTATTGTGAAAAGAGAAAACATGGTAGATGGAGGAAGTTTCATAATTCATTGGAAAATCACTTGAGAGTTCATTCAAAGGCACTTGTTGAAAACTTGACAGTCATGATGTTTTGAGTTATGAAGCTTAACTTATTCGATGATCACCGCCATAGAGGCTAGGTATATATACGTTGGGAGGTGAAGTTTATTGGAGTCCATCAGACAAAGATAAATTTAAGGATAAAAAAAGTGTTATAGGAAGAAGAAGAAAAGAAACCAATGTTTTGAATGAATCTTTAAATGAAACATAGCCTATTTAGTTTTTAAGTTGAGAACGTTAAAAAGAGCAAAGGTAACTGATGCATAAAAAGAAATGAATAGGTATTAGGTAGATCAACAGATGCATAATAATAAATTAAGAATTATAAGAATGAATATAGGTAAATATTTAATAATAAATAGATGGAAAAAGAAAAGAGAGAGCCACATGGTGAATGCTTAGAAAATTAGTTAGAGAGGGGGGTGTTGGTGAGGTGACATGTAAGCAAAGTGTAGTTTAGAATATATGTATATAGAGAGAGATCGTGTGTGTAAAATTATTTTGAACAGTCAACCCACTGTTATTAAACTTTTTTACATATATGTTGTGACCGTCAATTAACTAATGAATATTAAAATAAGTTGAGTTGTTTTTCTTTGCTTTTTCCTCTCAAGCAAAATCTAGTTAGAAATTGAATTAGATGTGGTGGATATTTTACATGCATTTCAACACATTTTTGATATCGGTGTTGAAATTTTTTACACATACATCCAATGACGTGTTATCGCATTATTTAATAAATTAAAAACACATAATTTATCATACTTCATTAATCAATGTGGTAACACATCACTGAATACATGTGTAAACATTTTTTTTGTGGTGAATGCATGTGTAAACTTTCTTCCATTGACTATGGATATAAATTAAGCTCTTATTTTGCTTTTTTAAATGTTCGCTAGACTTGGGTTTAATAAATACGTTTTTAACATGTTTTGCTATATTTGAGTCTTATTTGGACAATTGAAAACCTAATTTGGTCCCCGATAATTTTTTTATGTTCAGTTTAGTCTCTAGTAAAAATAATAATTTAGTCTTTAACATTTTTATACGTAAGATAAATTAGTTCCCAACTCATCACAATAAAGAGACTGATTTTTGAAGGCATAGTTTGTGAGATCGACTTATACCGAACATTTCGATAGTTGAAATTTGAGTTCATGTTTCATTCTTAGTTTTATGATGTCATGTCTAACGATTGGATTAATTTTATTTGGTATTATTTGTTGTTTGGGTATGTTTCAGTCGACGACAGAAAAGTTTCTTTTCTCATTGGCTAGGTTTTTGAAAGAATAATTTGTCCGATTGACTTGTACAAGAGATTATGATAATTAAAATTATAGTTTATGTTTCATTCTTTATCTAATTAGATCCTATCTAAAAGATTCAATTTGTCAAAATTCGAGTTCAACGTTCATTCTTAACTCAATTAGGCCATGTCTGACAGTCGAATTCATTTCGTTTAATATTGTTAGTCTATTAAGTTTGTTTTAGTCCACCAAGAAAAGTGTCCTTTCAAATCTCAACAATCAAGCGGTTCATCTCAACAAATTAGTTTAAGTTTATATTTTTTTATTTTTTTTTAAGTAGTTTAGTGGCTAGAGCTCACACAATGAATTGTGAAGAAATGGAGTGTCTGGGATTCCAACCCTGACCTCTGCGTATAATATGAAATATTCCTACCAATTGAACTAAGCTCAGAGGGATTATTTTTTTATCTTTTAAAAATGTTATAACAAAAAAATTGTAACAAATATACACTTAACATGGTCCCTCCGAATTTTTTACTACTTCCCGTTCCTTTTTAAGTGTCTTTTAGGGTGAATATTTTGTTCCTATTTAACTGTCGTTTTAGTATTTTAAGGGTATGATTTGTCGATTATACCCTTTGTCAATTACTCTTATATTTTTCAATAAAACTAATTAATGCTATATATTTGAAAAACTAAAGTTTGTTTTTTTAAACAAAGTTTTTTTTTTTAAAACAAAATTTGTTTCTTGTGATCTTCAAATTTAAACAAAAATTTGTTACCTATGATAATGGTTCTATGAACATCAATATTTAAATTTGGCAAAGGAGTAATCTCAACATTCAAATCTATGTCACACGGTGTGAATCTTACATTGGTTGAAGTCATAGTTGAAGTCTTAATTTTGATTAAAGAAGTTGGAGGAAAGTTAATTTTTTCTTAGCTTTCGATTAATGTGAAGTTGGAATAATTTTGATATAGACTTAAAATAATTAAAGAGATATGCAAAATATTTAGAAAATTGAAAATTGTTTGTTATGAGAGAAAGATAAAGGGCACAAAAATATAGAAATTTGTTGGAGAAAGAGAATAGTAACTAACAATTGTTTGTTACATATTAAATTTATTGGAAAGATAAAGTGTGTGCAAAAAAATAGGAAATTGTTAGTGGATTAAAATGAGGGTATAATAGGAAAAAATATGCAAAAATACACTTCGCTATTTTTGTGTTAAAATTCTAAAACGACACTTAAAAAGGAACAGAGGAAGTATAATTTTGATGATGTGTCATATATGGCCTGCCTTTTTAATATTATTTTTTTTGAAGGACATGGCTAGCCTAATTTTATTCTATTGCACCATTTCTCAATATTAGGAATTCCTCAATTTTTATTAACTTTTTTTATTATTTGTTTTTGCGTGAGAGAATAGAAATATTAAGAATTTCTTAATTTTTACTTTTTTTATTATTTGTTTTTGTGTGAGAATAGAAGTGTTATAAATTTGTAGAAGAAAAAGATTGAGGAATAAGTTATGAATCGACCGAAACAAATCAAACAATCGAAATGACAAACAAAATATCTAATTAAAGTATTTGATCGATAACATAAAAACATATGAATCAAGTGTCGGCTAAATTTGTAAATAACAAATGACACCGAATTTTCGGGAATTATTCATTCACATGAGCAATATAGTTACGTCAACGATTCTATTAACAGCATCCAAGTTGGTCTCATCTTAACCGATGTCAACGGCCTTTTGAAGACGATTTTCCACACTCAATTTTGGATATTGAATTATTTTATAACGCCATTCACGGTGTGGATTGGTTCCATTTTGCTATGGAAGGAATGTGTATGATATAAAGCATATGATTCGTTGCTCCAATACACTATATGTGGTCTTACTCTACTAAAATTACTATACTTTGCGTAATACCACAAAATCCAACCAACCAGCACAATAGATACATTTTTCTGCAGCTGAACATGAATCATAACCTCTAATCTTTAACAAAATCCTCACCACCGTATTACCTTGTTAATCATACAAAAAGAATCAAAATCATCAAAGATAAATCCCTCATCTAAGCAACTATGTTTTAAATATAGTTTATTACATATATGTAAAGTGAATACATGATTTTGGACTGAATTTTTCACTTTCAATTATACCCTTTAACAAATTTGTCAATAAGAATGCTATTTTGTTGTTGTTATTCAAAAAGATAAGAATTTGTATTATATTTGTTAAATTGTTGGTATCATTGAAAAATATATAGTTTGTTACAATATGAAAGCACAAAATATCTATTATCTATACGTATAATTTTAACAAAATAAAACTAGTTTTAAATCAAAATTTCATAAAAATTATTGTTCGTAATTTACACACATTAGTGCAATAAAAAATATGACAGACATCACGAAGTGCCCATCTAAATGACAGTACATCTATTTATATATAAAAGAGAATAGAAGGATTTTGAAAAGATTTTTGGTTGCCTTTTTTTTATTCCAATTATACCCTTGAACAAAAAAAATTCTATAATAATGTTATATTTTTTTGAAGGAGTAATAATCTATACTATATATATAAAGAGATTTTGAAAAGATTTTGGGTTGGATTTTTTGTTATTCCAATTATACCTTTAAATAAAAAACTTCTATAATAATGTTATATTTTTTTTGAGGATATAATAATGATATATTGTTGGTGTTATTAAAAAGATAAGAATTTTTTGTTATATTGTTGTTGTCATTGAAAAAGATAGATATGATTTGTTGAGTTTTTTACATTTGAAAGTTACAAACATTTATACTTATAATTTTTATCTATATCAAAAATTCTCTATAAAATATCGTATGTAATTTACACGCAAAATTTCTATAAAATATCGTTGATAATCTACAAATGTTAAAGCAATAAAAAGAGCAGAGTGCTCATCTTTTTGCTAGTATAGTATAAATATTTAGATGTATACTAATTGTTGTTAATATTATATGACATAATTAGAGGGTAACAATTTTTTATACTTATGTGTTCACAAAAGTGTCTTTTATTTTACGCATTTGTGGAAAAAGAAGTATAAAATAAATATAAATAATTAACTTTTCCTTAACATATATTGTTGGTATTCTCCGTCTAATTTCAAAGTGGTAATAAGATAATATAACCTTACTAAATCTTATGTGATTATTTATAAATAAAAAAATTAGTTTTTTTGACCAAATTAGTTATTGGATAGAAAATAGAAACATAATACATAAACATAGTAAGGGTTAAAATTGAGAATGTCTTTATATTTCTAACATATATTGTTTATTCTCACATGATATTCATGACTTAAAAGAGACTTATTGAATACATGAAGAATGAGAAAAATATGTATTATTTGAAAGATGTGTTGGTGGTTCATTTATGTAGTTGGTGTGGTTGTTTGTGATTAAAATAAATGACTCCAAAAGTCATATTTAATACAAAAAATGTGACATGTATGTAATCTTTACTAGATATATTGGTGGTTTTCATACATGTAGTTTGTGAATGAAATACATTACTTCAAAGTCATGTTTATGGCCAATTTGTTATAACTTTTTTTAAATATATTTTTATAGTGTAACATATTTTTGCTATAATTTTATTAATCAAGAATTTTTTAAAGACTGCTTCAAATAAAAAATTCGATTAAATAACTTCTCTTGGAGATAATTGGATAGTAAAAAAATTTAAAAATCTCTAAAATAGGAAGTTATTTCAAATAGCTTCTCATAAAAATCATTTTATAAGATGTATTTTTGAAAAGAAAAAAAATGTAATTTTTATTATGTAAAATTACTAACAATGAATACTTAAGTCAGTCAATGTAAAAATCTCTTTTCCCCTTTTTAAAAGCCTCAATGGCCAATAGGCAATAGAGTGTTACTTTTTCCACCCTATGTATTTCATCGCGCACCCTATTTTTTTTCTATAAATACCCCTAGTCCGGAATATATAATCCGAACTACTTCCGGAAAATAAAATCCGGACAAATTCGTGGAATTTGACACTCAAACCACCATGATGGATGTTGGTGCCAATGTTGAATGGATGGATTCGGATTACATAATCCGGAAAGTTTGCACACTTTCCAGATTATGTAATCCGAAATGTGTAAATCACCCCGTTGAAAGTCAACAAATGGGGTATGTATCCATCTACTGCCTCCACACCACAAACTGCACGATGCCCCAACTGCTCAAGTGTCAACGCATAATCAAGAGCATGCTGAAAACGGAGTGTGATCTCCCCCAAATTAGTCACAGGAGGTGAACTCTCAACGGGATGTCTCGGTATGGTCTGAACCCTCCCAAACTGACGAAGAACCTGCTCCGGTAGATATCTTACCATGCGGTCTCCGTATCTGAGCCATCCATAGTAAAGGCTGACCCACTCAAACGGGCGTGTCTCACGGTTCTCTCCATATGGGGCCATGACAATGCCCGTCAGATCCAGCGCATCCAGATGGTTTTTGTACTGGTCTGGTGTACCCAAACCAGACAGTGGTACAAAAAGCATCGCACGTGGATCCCGATCCTCTTGATATCTTGCCCAGACATCCTTACTTCCCATACCTCGGAAGTGGTGATGCACCCAAGCCTGCAGCAATGACAACCACATATAAACAATACCTAAACATCAATTTACACTCATGGCTTCACAAATATCAGTTTCAACAATTTAAGAGTACATAAACATCAGTTTCACAAATATCAACATCATTTTCACACATATTAATAACATATTAAAGTAAGTTTAACATTAATAAATACATCGCCCTCAGACACCTTCCTGGCCACGTGCACATGGTACCTCCACAACATGGTAGTATCGTGTGAGCCACCGGGATAGTCATTAAGTGGGTCAGGGTCCACCACACGCTTCTTCCTCATTCGCATTTGCTGTGCCTCGGCATCTTCCATATCCTCGTCCATTGCCTGAAGCTCCTCCTCAAGCTCCTGCTCCTCCATTTGTTGCACGTCCATCTCATCATACTCTTGCTCATGCTGATTTGGCTGATGCTCGACATCAGCACAACGTCCTCTGGCACCCCGACGCCTCGGAACAACACCATCCTCCTCCATCTGTTGGGTACGCTCTCTCCTACGGGAAGCATGCCCTACCTCCCTTACGCACTGAGTAGAGGAGGAACCTTCTGTAACATGCACACAACACAATCAACACAAACACAGTACAAAACAGACGATGAAAACAAATACTCGGTGTTTCCGAAATTTATTTTCCGGATTGCAACAATACAGTCCAGAAAACGAAATTCGGATTGCTTCAGTACAGAAGAAAAAAAACGGTACAAATTACATGCATTCATAGAGAAATCGAACTAACCTTCCATGTGATGTTTATCAAGGGTTGAAATGCGGTCCGTTTGAGCAAGATTACACCAATTTTGGTTGGATTTTTGTAGTTTGGATTTTGGGATTAGTGGGG
>Ga0315913_1003267_pt1 | contig 19434 bp, 7 predicted proteins | sample MpolsnodulesMG_FD_207736 | JGI IMG/M metagenome (GOLD analysis project Ga0315913, IMG submission 207736) | Medicago polymorpha root nodule microbial communities from Los Angeles, California, United States - small nodules | ecosystem: Host-associated > Plants > Roots > Nodule | place: USA... | reverse complement strand
CAGCAATTTTGCACTGTCACATGGTTCAGGGGCTAAAATCAAAGAATCTTATTTTACAGGGTTGGAATCTAAACTTTTTTTTTTACAGGGGGTAAATCGAAACTCGCCCAAATTACAGGGGGTAAATACATATTAACCCTTAATATTTTAATTATCTATTAGAAAAAAATATGAAAATTTAATATTTTAAAAATATTCATCGAGATGAATTCAACAACTTATTCGATAATATTTATCTTTATATATTAATATAAAAATATGGTCAAAATATGTCAAGTCAATATTATACATTATCAATTAGATCATCTAATATGGGACGGAGGGAGTAGTTCAATGGATTATTTACTCGTGAGAACTTTTTTCTCGTATTCATTGATTCACGTGTTAACTTTGTTCTCGTGGTGCGATGGTGGAGGATGGATCTTGGCTGGTTGTAAATGGTTCAGTTTGGACAACGTTTAAGGGCATGTGGCTACTCATGTGTTCTCAAGTTTGAAGGCATTCCATGGCCACGAACACGATGGACTACATACACAGCTCACCATAGAATATTGAGTGCTATATTATTATACTCTAAAAATTATAACGTTTTTATTCTAAATTGTATATTCTTGTAAAAAAAAATATTAAACTGTTTATTGAGTTTAATAGATATACAATGTAAAAGAAATGAGAAATGATATGTTAGACACTAAAATTTTGAAGTCAAATACGGCGTCATTTGGTTTGTGTATTTCCATAATGCATGTAAATTGTAGAAGATAAAAACCAAGATAGAAATAAACATTTGCTCTTGACCAAAAAAATAAATAATAAATAAACATTTGCCGTGTCACATACAAATACAATGTCTATATCTTGATATTTAAATAACACAACTCAAGAATTACACGAACGTCACCAAAATGTATAGGTAATCTGCATCGAAAATGCATAGATAGATCTTCTCACAAAACTAAGATAAATGTAATTCAACATTTTTTTCAAAAAGTATAATAATTTTCTCTGTAAATACTTATTTTTTTGTGCTTAAATGTGTTTTTGGTCGGTGTTATATAGAAGTATAAATTTTTCTTACAAAAAATAGTCAAGTTCAGGTGACTAAAGAAAAGAAACCAGTGTGTTGGTAATATGCTTCCAATCCTAAGGACTTGTCCAAAGTTACTACCCATCCAAACGCTAGGAAAAACGGCGTTTTTTCCGTTTGGATTGGTCAATCCAGAGGAGTTTTTAAGAGTATAGGGGTAAAGGTAGCTCTCAAGACAGGGCAGTAGATGAGATACAATTTTCTTAATCTATCTGTTGCAATTCCTCATTTTCTTGTATCCAATTCTGTTGCAAGTCTTCTGAGAGAATTTAATCAATTAAATAAGAGGAATTGTTCAGTTATAAAACTATTTCCACACCAATTCTGTCACAATGTTTCAAGAATCAATACACAAATGTATCTTGTGTCATAGCATATTTCACACTCACCCTTCCTTTTCTTCAATTAAATTCATTAAGCATACCATGAGATCATCAATAAACACATTGCAAAGCATATGTTGAAACTATATATACAGAGCTAATCATTTAAAAGATATTTACAACTTCTAGATTCATTCAGATTCAGAACTTACATCATTTTATGTATAATTACCATTTTCAACTAATGTTATTCAACTTCAAACTAGTGTGAAAGTACAGCTGATCGAATTGCTTCACCAGTTCAAACATGAACACATTAGTCACTTAATATGAAGTGTTAAGCACCATCTTTAAAAAGGATATTAGCAACTGAAGGAACCCCCCATGTTGTGTTGCCATGGGTTATAATCCTTGTAGGACTGTTTGTGTTTTGACCTTCAACATATTGGTTTTTGCTTTCTATTGCTTTGAACCTCTTGCACCTTTTCACTTTGTTTCCAACTAATATGCCTAGTTTCAAAGCTGTAAATATGCCAAGTACAACTAGAACAGGTCTTACAGCCCAGTGATGATCCTCAACATGTTGATACTTTTCTACCATCCCAGGACAAGTCTTAAAATCAACAACTTCGACCTCGGAAGGATCGGCCAAGAAGGTGTTTGATTCATTCCCAAAACTCACCATCCCTGGAAACTTGACAACCAAACACCCATTTGGTAGTATCCATGAAATCCTACCAGTAGCAGAGGCCCCTCCCCTTTTACGACGCCATTTGAATCGAGGGCTTAAGACATTCTCTTTTGGCCTAACAAACTGGCCCACACAGAATGATTCTGCCATTTCGAGTTCTGAAGGGTTTCCGTTCCAGAGAGTTTGCAGCCCAATAAATCCAACAGAAGCTTTGCCATCATTGCGATTGATGGAATGCAGAATCCCCACCGGCGAGTGCTTTTCCTTCTCATCTTTCACGCGTACCCAATCACCAGCTGCCAGGCCATTTGTGACACGTTCAAGAGTTGACATATGAATTCTTATAGGGTCATGAATACCGTGGACCCTCACTAGAACAAATCTGTAATCTGCAGTGCGTTCTAAGCCAACGACAGTTCCGTCTGGGACATTCATGTTTTGAGCTTTGCATGAGTTGGGAGGCTTTCTGGATCGGACCAAGTCACCCACCTGAAGTTGATCCTTTGAGAGGAACCACTCGGTGTAGTCGGTGCTGCCTGATTTTGGAATTACTTTCATGTTTCCCTGATATCTCCATCCTCCTCCATTGGCTATTCCATTCAGTGAGCTGAAACATAAGCAGAATGAATAAGAATAAAGTAATATTCAACATAAATTATTTCTTATCTACATGAAGATAAATAGATATTAACTAAAAAGATAACCATGCTCGTGCACAAACAGCTTCATGCTTATTGACTTGGTTCTTTCAGGTACAAACATTGTCCTGGATCGGAGGAAGCCAAAATGTAGACACTTACCAACATAATATACATCACAAGAATACAGCTAATCTAGAAGCTTTCATTTAACCTTGAGCTCTAGTCTACAATGGACCTACCCAATCTTGGAATATTCACAGGACAGGTACAGGTTCACCAATACTCGGTCATGATCATAACTCATTACTACAGAAATTTCTTTTAAAGAATCTAAGAAATGAGAAGTTTTTTTTCTCCAATGTGAAGTGATAATTGAAGTTGAAATTACGTGCTAAATTAAACAAGAATCAGCATCAGAAAAAAATGGCTTCAGATTGATACATATGCATACAAACCTTTTAAAGACGCGCAGAATATCTACCATTAAAGGTCGATTCCTCATATCATACTCAAAACATGCACTAAGGATATTTTCAATGGGAGAAGGAAGGCCACTTGGGATATGCGGCTTTTCATGCTTTTCAACAACTGATCCGTATATTCCACCAACAGGACATCCATACCAAGGTTGACTACCAGTCAGCATTTCAACAATGGTGCATCCAAATCCCCATGAATCCGTTTCAAATGACATAGGGCCTCTGATCTCTGGTTTCCATTGTTCAGGTGCCATGTAATTAGGACTTCCAAGCCTCTGAGCGATATCTGAGCTAACGAATGAAGAGCCAAGCAAAAGATTGGGAATACCAACGTCACCCAAAATCGCTTGATCGTTGTCATTGAGAAGAACATTACACGGTTTAAGGTTGAGAACAAGGATCCCTTTAGCGTGAAGCTCTAGAATGCCTTGAGCCAGATCAATCCCATACCTGCCATTAACGACCAACACGTCCTTAGTATTGACCAGTAATTTTTCCTATGCTATATAAGTTAAAGATAAGCATGTTTCTCTGAAAACACATCACCTCAAAACATCATGTAATGAAATCCATCCATCCCTTAGTCTAGCCAACTTGTCACCAATTGAACCCTCATACAATTTCATAATGATGCAGATCTGTGAATACAAACAAATGTGTTAGCTGGATAGAAGTCAAAAGGGTAGCTAACAATATCCTATATATTGAAATAAATGCAGTCTAAATCCAACCCTTCCATTTAACATTGAAATTCCGTGTATCCAGCAAACACTAGAAACTCCTTGGCACTTCAAGTATAATTCATTGAATTTCTCCAATACAATCTTCACATGATCCTCTTTGATTGGATGTAACATCTTAGCAGCAACTTCATGGTGCTCATCATAATCTTCAGTTGACTGATGAAGAGTTGCAAGCCAAACATCACCAAAGGGTCCTCGACCTATTCGGTGCTGAAGTTTCAATGTTTCAGGTTCAATCCATGGATTTGTGCGATTGGTTGGAACAGCAGCAGTTTTAGGGACGTCGGAATCTTTATCCAAAATCTCGTAATCGAAAGAAGCAGCTGATGAAGAAGCCATGACTTCTCTAGACATTCCTGAATCTGAAGTAGTAATACTATTACTAATTATATAGTTCAGAAAATTTCAAAGATCACAGGACAATTATTCAAACATTATTAACATTGACCTTAGGAACATGCATGCACATGCATACAGCAGTTCATTTCTAGTTGAAGTAACCACAAAAATACATAATAAAGAAAAGGGGATTACGAGTAACAATTTCGCAAGCCTTGTTGTTTCAGCAACAACAAACCAAATACATCTTCATTGACTTATTTCTACAAGCAAGCATGTCGACGAATTTGCATTATTTTCTTAACAAATATAACGTTTTTCTTGCCTAGGAAGAAATATGTAAATACAAAATAAATTGAGAAGTCAAAAATTACTATCTTCAAACATGCCACCCCAAATGAACTTAACACTCAACCATATATCAAACTACAATAGCAAAACCTATGAAGTGATATCAAGTAAAGATACAAAAGCATAACAAATCAAATATGAATGTAATCAAAAAATCAAATGCAAACAAAGGACCGCCATTTATACCCGTGTTTACAATCCCGAAAGACATTTTCCCCTTTTTTAAATAAAAAGATAGTGTAGAAACATCACATGGAAAAAAATGGAGGGATGAAGTGCATCACAAGAACGTCCCAGGAGGTCGCCCATCCTAGTACTACCCTCGCTCAAACACGCTTAACTGCAGATTCTGATGGGATCTAGTGCATTACAACTTCTATGATCGTTGAACTAAACTGAGCTTAAAAAAACTATCTTTTCCACTCTAAGAAGTAACAAATACAAGATTTCAAACAATCATGTCTAGCACCTGAACTCAAATCCTATATGATGCTACCCTTCAATGCCTAAATAAACAACACCCCGAAAAAAAGAATTTTTTAAGTAATTGAGAGAGGCCCATTATTCATATTTAACATAGAAACAAAAACTAATCACTTATTCACCCATCAACCACCAACAAGAAAGTCAACAGATACATGCATAACATAACAGTGAGTTAAGCTATCAGCAGCACAATCAAACTCTACTAAATCTTATAGAATATATAACAAAAACATGCAAAATTAGTCATATTCAATCAACAATTTTACACAATAAGAGTTCAAAATAGTGAAAAATAAGGAGCCAAAAAAACATTGGAAAACCCCAAAAATAATCACATCAACTGAATGCTAATCAGAACTTAACAGAAAAAGAAAATTAGTATGAGAATAAAAAACAAGAAGAAGATAGAAGAAAGTTGATTACACAACAAGTTGATAGAAAGAGTGTTAAAGAAACAACCTTTGTTTTGGAACAATCGAAATGGAATCTTGGAGAAACAAAGAACTAGGAATCCAATTTTAAGAAAGGAGAATTTTTTATTTTTTATTTAAGGAAAATTGAAAGGGTAATATGGTAATTTAGTTGGATGAGCACCGTTGATGTGATGGGGCTATTCAATTGAGTTGACACGGATGACTTGATGACGTACAGTTGGACTATTTATTGCAATTTTCCTAAATTTTTTGTATTAAAAAAACAGGTTAATTAGTTTTTTTAAAAGGTTAATTGGTGTTCATTGCTACGAGTGATATTTACACATGTATTAAAAAATATAATTAATTTTATATTAGAAAAAGAGATTATGAGTGATTTTATAAAATTATCTTTTATTAGTGACATGAAAAAAGATGTCAAAAGAATAGAAAACCTAAAAAGTAACCGTGGTAGATGATATGATTGAAAAAATCGGTAATAATCATTGATATTTTAAAGGATAAATAATAAAACATAAGTATTTTTTTCTTTCAAAATGACATGATAAAATACCGAAAGAGTAGTAAAATATAAATGGATACATATAAAGAAAAATCAATATTATACTCGTAAGCTTACCTCATTTGATTTGATATGAACACTTTTCTTTCAAAAGTAAGAGAAATTTCTACTCACTAAATTATAAATGACAAAGAGAATCAACACTTTGAAATATATCAATTGGGTCCAAACATTTCAACAAGTGCTCAAAGAAATTGACTTTCATGATAAAAAAAAAATTAATTTGATTAAACAAAAAAATAATAAAATGTAATGTTATAATTTATAAAATTAGAGTGAGAAGCATCTTTTAAAAAAAAAATGAGTGAGAAGCAAATAAACCGAAAACTTTCCGTTCATTGTTATTTTTGCGTATCAAACTGCGAATGTTCTCTCAAGTCCTATGCATTTTGTCATATGCTATTTTTGACCTATCTTAATTTACAAGCTTCATCCTAAGTTCTTGTGTTTGAATAGAAAATGATGATTAGGAAATCATGTTTGGCTATGTTTCGATAAGAATTGATTTTGAATGAACTAATTTTATAAAATTGATTTTGTCTAAAAATAAGTTATATTTAGATACATTCATATAAAAGTCAGTTAAATTATTAATTTATGTGTTAGAATCAATTCTAAAATTAAAAACTATAAATAATAGCTTCAAGTAAAATTGTTTTTAATTTCCAAAATTGATTTTAAAAAAAATGTCAAACAAAACTTTATAGAGTTAAAATTGCTTCTGACACTTGAAAAACACTTCTAGAGCATCTAAAAGTCAAATCAAACACCCTCTAGATGAAATTTTGAGGAATTGTAGATATTTGTCGGCTAATATTTCTTTGCAGCTTAATATCGAAAATGCGCGGTCGTGGAACAATGATCATATGACACAAATAAGTTATAAGAAAATATATAAAAAAAATTATAAATGTTAAAATAAACTACTGTTTTGCACCATTTTGCAGAAAGCGAGACCAAATATTATTGTGGTTGGGGTTCATTAACAAATGAAATATGTGAAAGAAAAAAATTACAAAAAGATAACATAAATAGTTCAAGTTTAGACTACATCTGAATGAAAAATTACGATTAAGTGAAATGGTTGATCTTCAATTTATTTGTTTTCAAAATGTTTGATATTTAAATTGTTGAATGGTGTAAAAAATTGTTGAATGGTAAAAAAATAATAGAGCAGTTGGTTTGTAAATTATAGCCGTTAGAAATATATTTAGAAAAAAAAAAAAGGAAAATAAGGAAATTTTAATGTTGAACCGTCATATTTTATTTTAACAAATATGTAAACGAAAAATATTAGAAGAAGGGCGTTGTTGTGCAAAGGAATCAAAGAATATATTGCTACACATCTTAAACTCCATTTATCTATAACACTCTGACATGATGTTGTTGGTCAGTGTGAAGACATTATCAAAATGCACCGACGTGGGTTGTTAGCATTTCTCTAATACGTATTAAATATAATTGCTATTAGAATTTGTTTATATTTAAATCTAGTAGATATAATTACTTTTTGGTTATATTTAAATCTAGAGAAATACTTTGATTTATGATAACAAATGCATATGTATGTTTTTTGATGGTATGGTTAGTTGTAACTTGCAAATCAAGGAGTCATTTGTAGGTACCGTTGAGAGGTCAGCAGGTGGAGAGAAAATAATTGATATGCAAGTATATTCATTTAATTTCAACCTTCCACTTTCCCACCATTCTGTTCATTTCATTGGCTCTAGACAAATACTCACCATTTTGAAGACTATTGTAGCATAAGAGATTGCTTGGTAGAGTAGAAGAGAAGAGACCCTCACTTTCAAATCTAACTCGTTTTCCATAGCTTTGCATTACGTGCACTTCAAGAATCACATAATTATTGTAGTCAAGAACTTGGTACCAATTGTCATAAGATCATTCGGCTTACATTATTGAATAGATATGATATAAAATACATAATCAGATGTATTAAACTATTTTTTTAGAGGTTTGTATTAAACTATTTTATTAGCCAACAATAGTAACATTATCTAGAAACTTTGCAACACAGTTGCAAAAATGCTTAAACAGAGTTTATATAGAACAAAGCCATTCAAACGTAGCTTTCCAACATAGCAGCAAAAAATAATCCAACACAAATAAAGTATGGTATATTGATATTCATTTGACTGTCACTAGATTCAATTACATCTAGACTCCTAAAGGTATATTTCAACCAACAAAACATCCAACCATACTTCTCTGTACAAATTATCATGGGACTACTTGAAATGCTGGAAAGCTTAAGTAAATACTTCGTCGAGAAATCCAACTCCAAACCCGTCTGTGTATCGACTAGAATCACAGGATTGAGAATATGCAATATCTACAATAATCCCAATCCAGTATCAATCCAGCCACACAACTTCACATGCACGCTTGATTGCATGAGTCAACATTTTTACTGGGGGTCACAGATTTCATCAACTGTGAGCCATACCCAAATATTATTAGTACTGTCTCCATGTAGGATACTGCTGCCTCCTACCAAAACATACAATCCTTTTGATCTTTCTAAGGCCACCAATAAAACACCTGGAAATTGTTGACGGGAAGATCCGGTTTTGAGCTCTAGTTTTTCTCACAACTGCCAGTGGTGTGTATGATAACAGCTCTCCCACAAAGCCAGTGATCTTGTTCTTTCTAACATGCACTTCTTCAATGTGGTGCTTGGTCTCTGCATTCTCTAAGGCTTCCTTATCAGAACATATGTCATCAGCGTCGTCATCATCATCAGCATCGCAGTTTTCTTTCTGTTTGCAGTAATTTGCTTGCGACAACCTGCACTTACAATTATTATACCACTTGACTAGTGATCGAACTTTTTTGCAGAACAATATCATGCATGAGATATTTATCTAAAACCGTGTGCATATCCATATTTTCTCCTCACCCTTTGAAAGAAAATATTGATTAGTAGTATGATTAGTCACTTGTAGAAAATTAAAAGCTCCAGTTCAGTTTTTAATTTCAAATAAATTAAAATCTTGGCCCAAATCGTCTCAACTCTCCATTCATTTTGAATATAATTCCTATAGAATTTATTTTCGAATTAATCTTAGGAGTTGCAAATATTTTCAGAAAAGTCTCTATCGCCATAAAGCTTCAGTTCAGTTCAAGTATATGTTTGGATTCACAGTGGGGTTGGCAAAATTATGGTGAGCCACAATGATTTTGCAAAAGTTTTCGGAAAACCTGCCACTATTTCAAACACGTGTTGTCATGGTGCTTCCCATGCAGCTTTTTCTGTGAAACATCTTGAAGGTGCTCCTGGAAGCACTCATTTTTTTATCTGCTATTTTGTCCAGTAGGTACTCAAATTAACTTTACAAATGTCTAATACGGACTAAAATCGATATATGCATACCAAGAGCTTCTGCACCTTACTAAATGATAATTGAAAGAAAGGTAATAATTTGCAATCTATGTTATGATCGTGTTAGAAAGTTCTCTACTGTTACAATGACAATTAGGGTTCTAAGATTAAGGAGGAAGATAAGAGAAACTGGTTACTACAAATTAAGATACTTTTTCTTCATTAATTGATTTCTCCCAAAAGAGAAACTACATCAAATATGGTATGCCTACAACTAATGAAAGGTAACCATCCATGTGTCAGCATCTTAAGAGTTCTAAGAAAACTCTAAAAACATAAGAATTTAAAATAGAATTAGCAACTAATAATAATAAATAGATGCTAAATAAAATATCTTACTAATAACTTATGGATTGAATCAACTGTAAACACTGTCAGATTGTACTAAAAGGGTGAGGAAAAATTAAATAATCAAGGAGCAAACTCATACATCCTTTTGTATTGAAATCCTATTAAAATCTTAAATGCTTAAACGAAGATTTGTGAAGATACATCTTTTTTATATCTCATCAGTTATATTTGACAAATTTTCTGACATACAAGAACTTCATGAACCAACGCACAGGAAAGACTCTACTAGTGCAACCTGACAAATAGCAAATGGGCTTTCTAAGTCATGCACGCAACAGCTTGATATTTACAATTAACAAAAGAGATCATTTGAAAACTTGTACCTCCTGTGTTGTTTCAAATGGAAAACTCTTTTCTTGGACCGCTTTCTTCGTGCACCACAATTGTTTGATGCATGGCGAATGAAATGAAGCTATGCATAACAAAGATAAAAAAAAATTATAGTGATCATGCTAAAGGCGAAGTAGTTCTAACAATGATGAGATATTACTGAAACCATAAAATGCTAGAAAAGAAAACTTCAAATCTCAAAGGTTATACCCAAGCCGCCAACTAGTTTAAACTTTGGATTTATAAATACATTTGCAATGCTAGGAAGATTATACTCTACCCTGATTAAAGTCACGTGATTCACAAAATTACAACCAATCTTTTTCTCAAAAATTTTGATTGCATACAATACAAATGTGTTTTCTTCTCCTATCTACTTGTATTCAGATCATCTTTAGGATAATTACATACAAATAAATGCAGAGAACTTGCCAAAAGCACTACAAATCATAGTTCTACAGTGTGGTTCGCGACCGTAATTGAGGCCGCAATATAACTGTGATTGATGTCTCTGCAATGGCATTGCAATCGCAATTGTGGTCGCATCAGCAGCAGCTGACTGTATTTTATTAAAATACAAAGGATCACAGCTTAACCGTAACCAACACAACAGTAATTTAAAACCATGCTACAGAAAACTTCTACTTGCGGTATTTCATCCCCACATACTAGTTTCTCCCAATTCCCAAATATGCATAAGAACAAATTATAAACCAGTATGTCAGATGTCAAACAAAACATATAGGAACTCCAAATTATGAGTATGACATTGGATGGTTACAGAAGCACATGCCTTGAGCTCAAATGCAATAATATATTTAACAAAGTATTTAAAATCATGGCGAATTCTAAGACCAAGCTAAATGTTACAGTAGGCAAGAGTTTCAAACCTGGTCACCGTCCTTGACGCCATAATTTTTAAGGTGCTCCTCCTCTGTAACTAGCTTCTGTCCATCATAACATAAGCAAAACTGCCCCCAAACATGTGGCCTTCATAATCCATAATTAAACATAGTTAATATATTTAGACAAAATTACAAATATATAATCACACAACAGAGTGTGGAAAATTAAACAACTTTTGCTAAAGAAGTTTGTCTATAAAATGATGAATTTCACTATTTTAAATAAAGACAAAACTTAGGTCAGTTAGGTGGTATCCTGTTCTCTATCAAAAAAACATAATACAATATATGGACAAAAAGACTTTGTCTTATAATGGAATGATTTTTAGTGGAGAACAACACCTAGCCAAAACTTAAGGTAAATTTTGTCCTTTAAATGGTCTCAAAAATATAACATTGTAATTCCATTATGTTCAATCCCATCAATGAAACACCAACACATACACAAATATATTAATTCTGACTCGTAGACACCGATAATAATTTAAAAAAAATTGATATGATTGAATGCAAATTACATATGTCGCTTTACTACGGTATCGGTGTCAGAAACGCCTTCAATGTGAAATGTCAATACTACATAACATAGATCTCCATCCACAAATCTAACCATACCCAATAAACATATCTATGCATTTAACCATTATAAAATTTAATAAAATTCCCCAAAAAAGACATAGTGAGTGAAGAAAGACCATGAAATTTTGGCAGGACCATGCTGAGGCATGTAACTAAAAACACCTTCCACGGCATCCTTAAGCTCCGCAATAGTGGCATTCTTCGAAACATGAACATCTGAAAAACACAAAAAACAACAAATCCATCTTCAACAACAATAACAAAAACAAAAATTCATAAACTGCGGAAATGATTATATAAAAATGATTACCAAAAGAAGTTCCGTCTAATTTGAGAACAGAGAGCCTTAACGGTTCAGAGGGAAGCTTATCGTACAACAAACTTTTGGTAGAAAAAATGGGAAGTGGAGAAGAAGAAGAAGAAGAAGATGAAAATAGCGTTGTTTTCTTCTTCATGTTCGGAACTATCAACGATAAACTAGTTTCCGCCATAGAAGCTTAGTGGAATGGTGATAAATAAGTGAGAGCGTGATTTAAGAGCGTAACTGAATACGATGATTAAGGGTGACCAAATTAATTTAATTTAATAAAAAAAAAAAAGGAATAATTAGAGGACAGAGATACTTGGAAGAAAACAACACGCATGGTTAAAATAAAACATTTTAGGAAGTGTTCTGTTATGTTTGTGTTAGGGAGATTCTATTCTACTAGCATAGTTCAGATATTGGTTGCTTAAGCTTGAAAGAAGAGAAAAAAAGTTTTTTTTGGGAAAGAAAGAATGATTAGACTAAACCGTCAACGGTTACTTTTTGCTTTTTTCTGGACTGGGCTTGGGCTTTCCCTTAGGCCTAGTCACTATCAGATTTAACACCGGATTTTCTTTTCTCACCTTCAAAGTTTCTCACGCGTTCTCTAATTTTTCCATTTTACTCGTTCGGAGTATATACAGGCTTCAGAATCATGACACACACATTCTCCATGTTTCCCATTTTTGTAGTCGATAACCTAAAAACACTTAAAACAACGACAATGTGAGAACATGTTCTCTATATTTTATCAGTATAATAGTTTAAAGGGACCGATCGCAAGTTAGACACTACCTAGGTGAGATATGTTCATGTTAATCAGAAAAGTTTGATTCGGCAAGACATACAAAGATATTGGGGTGTGTGTGGATGAAAAAGTTTGTTCAGCTCATCTATGATCTTGTTTGTGTTTATTTAGTATGTTGTTGCAATTGTTTTTGTTTTTGTATTATGTGCAATATCAACCAAGCGTGTGTCAAAATTATACAACTTTTAAAAAGAAATCCATGAAACACTCAATTCCCCCTTTCAGAACACTCTTCTGTCTTCAATTTAGTAAGTAGTAAGACATTCCATTTGTATAATCATTTGAAGAGGTGTTAGCAAACCAGAAAGAGAGTGCATGGTTGGGACATCATGAAATCAATTGATACATTCTCTCCAGAAAATTCTTTCCCAAATATGAATCACGGTTAAAATACAATGTTTGTTAACAGTTTCAAAGAAAGTAATGAACAAGATTCACAATTTGCAATGAGTAAATATACTACAAAATCAAATAATAAAGGTTTTATTACACTAAAGCCGTACCAGTAGAACTATACTTCTTCCTAAGAAAATGTTTGTGACAACTTTTACTATTTAACAAAACTTCCTAGACATTAGTCGATCACATGTTCCACAGAACCGAGTTTGATTCAGATTCTTCTCATTGTTCGATAGATTCATCATGACCACATTTAAATGACTGAATGAAATGGGTTTTCCTCATCGAAAAAGACTTCATGTTCGTCTAGAGAACTTGAACAAGTTATTTGCCAATGAGCTTAAAGTAAGCATATAAACCAGATCCAGTGAATCCAAGAAATTGTCCAATTACATTCCACTGAAATCAAATCAACACATTCTCTAATCAATAAAAATAGCTCAACTTGGAATACCAAATCAGTCAGGACAAGAGCAGAGAGTACTCACAAAGTCAAATGGTAGCCCACCAAAAATTATCCAGCCGAATCCAATAGTAAATAGATCCTAGATATCAATACAGAATAATAATTAGAATTCAAGCAACAAAAAAACTGCATTCAGCAACTATGACATCAACTCTAAACATGAAATCATCAAAAACCTCTCATGTAAATCGTAGGTGCATTATTTAAGGTAAAGCAACTGACAGGGAACGAACCTTCAGATTACCACAAATTGTCTGTGTCAGAGCTGAATTTAGAGTTGTGTTCAGAAATATACAGTAATTCAAGAAGAATGCCAGTATGCATGAAAAAAGTAAAATAACCTGCCCAAGAAAAAGGGAACAGAAAAATCAGAATAATCATTAAACCACTAAAAGGAGAGGTTATGACTTATGAGGTTCAACCCCATGTTCCATACACATATATATTGTATAACAATATGTAAGAAACATAAGTATGCGCAAATTAATAGATAAAGAAAATCATGGGAGAAAACATTGAAATATATTTCTCTTCTGGTAAACTAATTTAATTTATCAGATAAAACAAATGAAATATACTAGTAATTACATGATTGTTTTAACCTACAGTTGTTCCAAAGAGAAGTAAAGCCTCTAATTTTATAGTAGCCTCACTGTCACATTGAATAAGCAAAAGAGTTGAGAGGGAGGCTTCTAGCTATGGATGCCAAACACTTCTTGCATCACAAGCTCCTAGTCCTATTTGCTTTTAACTTTCCAAGAACTCGGTTTTTTAGCCAACTACCAATAAAGGTCCAATTATAGATGCCACTACTTATTGAAGATGAAAGGCAAAAGAGAACATACGAGAAAACCGGGTGAAAAGAGATAAGGAAAATCGATTGCAGTCTTCAAGTCTCCACGAATAAATGTCCAGATGAGTAAAACTGGCCCACAAAGGATACCTATAATACAAAAGATAAGTATTTCAAGTCAGAAACCTTATTACACTAAAAAGAAGATAATAATGTTTAATAAGCCACAATACAATCATCAAGCTTACCATTGCACCACATAAGACCAAAGCTATTAAGACCGCTAGTTTTTCCTAAGAGAAATACATAAAGCCGAATAGATGAGAAAGTGAAGGTTTACCAGGAAAAAAGGAATAAAATTTCAACTTTATACGAGAGTGAGAGAATAGGAATACTACCAATGCGGGCTATGGTAGCGAGATATATAGCTGTGGTGATGTTTGCCATGAAAACAACGGAATATCCATAAGTGTCAAAAGATAAGTCTCGTGCTCCCGCAACAAACGCACCAAATATAATCAAGCCAACACTGATAACAGCCTTATAAATTTCAGTTAAATGAAGGAATCAGGCAGATGCTTATTCAAAAAACAATTTGAACTTAACTTCACTGATTTAGAAATGCAAAGGGGGGAGTAACACAAACGATGGTGAACTAGTTATGCTATTCATGATGCAAATGATCAACTTCTTTTAGAAGTTCATGCAATGGAACCATCAACCAAGTGTTAGTTTCCAATGTACCATGTACCAATTGCATAAATCATATTGGTTCATTTCTCTATTTCTCAATACAAAAACATCAAACAAAGTTTTTTCCCATTAGATTGAGCCAACTACATAGATCAAATGATGACTTCAAGTCGTATAATGAATATTTACCCATTTCCCATTAAACAAATGAAAAGCGTGTTTGTCTTCTAAATAATTAAATTTCACTACATGGTAAAAATAGGCTACTCATTGTCCAAACTTCAAGTCTAAAGGACTCTTATATGATAGTGCATGTGAAAGATGTAATAAAACCACTCAGGTGCATCTACCTAACAGTTTAAGCATTTTGAAATTTTGATTCATGAAGGTCGTCATAATCATCAGATTGCTAATGACCCTTTTTATCCCAACCATTTAAATTCAATATACCAAAATAAATGATAGAAAAGGTCCAAGGGTCCTTAAAATACAGCTATATCTAAATATTTCACGGCAGTTAAATACTCCCAAGTTCAACATCAATTCAAACATTTTAGGTAAGTATCGAAAATTATAGGTGTGAACAAATATTTATTTGAACATGCAATGGAGAGAGCTGGAGGAAGCCATTTACCTGAAAATGACCGAGTGTGTATACCTCTGCCCCACCAAAACAAACTCTACAAGCATTGTAAATACCACTGTGGTCCTCCTCAAAGTTGTGTACATTGGAACATTTACTCCCCGAACAGCCTCCATGGTGACTAGCTAAGGAGAATACAAGGGTGAACAAAAATTAGATACAAAGGAAAAAAAACAAAAAACAAAATCCTGTCCTTGGGAAGAAAGTGGAGGAAAGACTTGTACCATGTAAAGTAAATATGCTCCGGCCAAAGGAAAAGTGTGCTTCAAAGTCTTGAGTGATACAAATTTTGCTGAGTTATCTGATATAAGTAAAGATTCACTTGCTGTAAAACTAATTATCCTCCAGCGCCTCAATATATAAAGAAAAAAACACGAAGAAACCATCTGCATCAAATAGAAGCCTATTTTAAAACGCGCGAAATTGATAAAATGGATCTTCACAACAATAGGTTGTTAATATTAAAGCCTCAGCAGTCAATAGTAAAGATAAAGCTAAGCATCCTAACTCCAAAGCCTTTTTTATAGTCAATATAATTCCTTTCAGCCTCTTCTCAAATGCATGCAATTATAACTCTTTCAGTCTTGCACTGTTGCTTCCATTAAGTTGACTATTCCCTAATAACTTATTTTGAAGAACTTCACCTCTTAAAAATTATACACTCAGTTTAACAGTAAGGAGCATCAAAGTGATAATTGAGTGTCAAAGGAAGAAAAGAATGCATAGGAGTACACCAAAAGAAAAAAAAGATGCCTAAAATTACATTTTTTGACAAAGGAATCAAGGACCCTTAAGAAATTTTTAAATTAAACAAGTATTAGACATTAGTGTAGGATTAGACTAGAGGAGAAGAAAAAAAGGCAGCCATCAATGCATCGGAGAGGGATATGATACATGATAGAACATTATGGTGTCGTTTGATAAATTTAGCTGACGCCAATTAGTGGGATAGGCCTTGGTTGTTCTTGTTGTATGAATTCTTTTGTTTACCATTTATACAACAGATGTCCAAAATTTTATGTAACACCAACAGTTCAAATTGAAGGCGTGTCATATGTCTAACATGTAGCAGTGTCGTGTGTCTCAGTGTCGGACACACACGACACTCACACATGTGGTTATCACAAATTCACAGTAAAGTGAATAAACTGATAATTCTAGATGGATCCACATGGATATGTATACAACAACATCAACAACAAAAACCAAGCATTTTCCCACAAAGTGTGGTAGGCTACATGGATCAAATTACGCCATAATGTTCTATCATAAGCCATATTTATGTCCAACTCATTAATTTCCAAATCTTTCCTAATAGTTTCTCTGAAAGTTTTTCTAGGTCTTCCTCTACCTCTAGTGATCTGACTATCCTCCATCTCATCTACTCTTCTTACTACATAATCTATAGGTATTCTCTACATGTTCAGACCACGTAAGTCTGTTTTCCACCATCTTTTCTACTATGAGTGCTACCCCAACTCTCTCTCTAATATGGTCATTTATAATCTTATCCCATGGATATGTTATATTAATTAATGTGGTGGGTTTTTTATTTATTCAAATTTCACTATTACATATGTTCAGCTACATCTTTGTCAAGCATAAATTGCAATGAGCCAATATTACACAGACCATATCAAACATTTCTTTAACTCCACATAACATATAAGAACTAAACTTTGGATATTAAATAACAAGCATGAAATACAAAAAGAAAAGAGTAGTGAAATTACAAACCTGAAGAAGCGTGATTACATTTGCAGATGGAAAGTTATAAGATGAAAGAGCTGCTTTATTGAACATCACCAACAAAACTACAACACACAAACATACGCATTATTTCAAATCATTGAGCAACAAAATGAATTATCAAAATTCAAAACCCCATTTCATTTTTTAACAAAAAAACATATTTTTAAAATATAAAATCATAAATTTATTTCCACTTTATGTCTTTGGAAAAAGCAAAAACAAAATAAAAACGAGGGAAGTTAGTTAAAAGTTAGTTACCAGCGCAGGACATGTACGAGATGGCAGCGTAGGCACCACGTTTGGTCATAGCAGAGCCTTTGAAAAGTTTGTCGTCGATTTGGTTTTTGGGAGGATCCGATAATGGAAGCATCGGTTTCTCCGAAGAATTCGACTGTTTCAGAGACATGGTACGATAACGATGATGATGATGATGATAAGAAACAAAAACGGTTTTTTTTTTTCGATTTAAAAAATTGTTGTTGTTGAAATTGAAGAGGGTGATGGAAGAAGATAAAATTGGGGGTTATTTATATGAGTTAGGAAAATTGAATTGGAAGAGGTTTTTAGAGACGGCAATGAATGAATGAATGAATTGATGATGAGAACTCCGAACTTGACCCTGACTGACCTCGTCAACTTGTCTTTGCCATCCAACCAAACCACCACTACTATAGCTTTTCTTTGTCTTGTTTATTGGAAGAAAAAAAATGGAACAACTTGGATAACAAAATTCTCTTTTAAGTTTAATTTATCACAAGTTCACAATAAAGTGACTAGATTGTATTTATTAAAAAAAAAATATCTAGAAGTTCTACCTCAACTGGCAAAATGCCGAAATTGTTAGGCTGGATGTGATGACCGGGGTTTGAACCCCGGTACCTCCACTTATGTGTGTGAGTTTATAATGGCTTTGTCATTTCGTCTATCTACCAAAAAAAAAATATGATCATATTGGAATATACGTTTTGATAGGTCCCGTAATAAGAACATAATAGTTTTTTTTTTTTTGACGAAAACATGCTTATAGCATTTCATTAATAATAATAGTTTCAATACAAGTGGGTATATCAAAATAGACAGCGGGACTAGCTAAAGACGTAGCCTCTCGTGCAAGAGCATGAGCAACCGCGTTGGCTTGTCGCCTAACAAACTCCACCCTAGAGTTAGAAAATAAATTTCGAAACAAAGAACGACATGAAGAAATAATACACCAAATTCAGACAAGTCGTTACGAGTAGCAAGAAAGGCATCGACGGTCAACTTAGAATCTGTTTCAAAGTCGACGTTGTCAAAGTGCATATCACTCAACCATTGCAAAGCAGAATGCAGCCCCAGGGCTTCGCCCACATCCACCGAAACAGTACACAAATGTGTGATGGACCGAGCCAGGACAAAAGCACCTTCGGAGTCCCAAACACAAATGCCAATACCTGTACGGTTATGTTGAGAAGAAAAAGCCGCGTCGATATTACATTTGTATCTACCTGATATAGGGGGCTACCATGATGTCCGGGAATGCAGGTGCGGTGTGGGGACCCCAGTGTTGGTAGTCAGCGCATTCTGAGAGAGCAGGGAAGTAGCAAGAACAGATGGATCATTCGCTAGCTGCCAATCTGTAATCATGTTCCTTGCACGGTCGACAACCACAACACTAGTCTCTGGGACATTGTCCCAAACTCTAATATTGCGGTGTTTCCATAGACTCCAAATGACGGTGGACAGACGTTGAGCGAGCTCAGTAGACAGCTTCTCTAAGAGAGAAAAAACGGCATCTGTAACGGAGGCAGTGTGAGCCAGGGCATGTTGTACCGAGCCCCAAAGCCCAGTCATGTGCCACACCTGTAAAGCAAAAGGACACTCGAAAAAAACATG
>Ga0315913_1003266_pt1 | contig 19434 bp, 11 predicted proteins | sample MpolsnodulesMG_FD_207736 | JGI IMG/M metagenome (GOLD analysis project Ga0315913, IMG submission 207736) | Medicago polymorpha root nodule microbial communities from Los Angeles, California, United States - small nodules | ecosystem: Host-associated > Plants > Roots > Nodule | place: USA... | reverse complement strand
GCTGGTATTCCTCTATACTTGGAATGGATTTGAAATTGTTCCTTCATAAGACAATAACCAAATCAGGCAACAGATCATTGATGATTTGATCAAGCTTCAAACGACTCTTTTTGATGTGCTGGCAATCAACAACATCTCTTTCACACCTCTATATAAAGGAGTGAAGACCTGAAGAATTGTAAGACTCACACAACAATTTACAAGCACCAAAACTCTGGTGAAATTGTTCCACATCAAACTTCACTTAGAATTTCTTAACAACTTTCATATCTTAGAGATTCTAGAGTCTTAAGAGTATGTATCTGATTTGTATTATGAACACCATTAATTGTATATCAAGTGTTCAACCTCAAACAAATTTCTTTGTAATTTTATTTGAATAGAAGTCTCTTGCAGTTGTGCTTGAGCATAGGAAGTCTCTTGATTTTGTTCTTGAGCATAGGAAATCTCTTGCAGTTGTGCTTGAGTAGTTTGAAGTCTCTTGCTAGTTTTACAGTGAGCAGTTGTAATCAGATATTTGATTTTAGTGAACTCTCCTTGGAAGTGCAAGGGGACAGGACTATTTCTGGTTTGTGGAAGGAACATGTGTAATTGTTTTGTGTCTTTCTTCTCTCTCTCTGTTTTTATCCACTGCATTTAGATTCTGAACATCAATTTAGAAGCTGAACTCTATCTGCTTCTGAACAGTGAATTCAGTAGGAGAAATCGAAGAAAAAGCTCCCCCCCTCTTGTATTTTTCTCACCTTCATGATCAAGACCTTCTAGTGCTAGTTAGAAATTTCTAACTAGCTAAATACTATAGTGGATAATCTCACACGAAGTGTGGGAACTGGAAGTAGCCGGGTTTGGTGAACCAGAATAACTCTCATGTGTTATTCTTCTTTCCCTCTCTCTCTATTTCTCTTTTATGTTTTACACACGATCACACACATTAATATTTATTTATCTCCATAACATTCTGGTCTTAATTAATCTCAACCATATTAATCCAAAGTTCTCTGGTCTTAAATTAATCCTTACTTTATTGATTATTTAAACTGCCTCCAGAACATTCTGGTCCAAGATAAAACAACTGCATAATATTTAACTAAAGTTTAAATTCAGTCTATAATATTGTTATATCATTCTGCCTTTATATTTCTCCAGAACATTCTGATCCTTGCTAAAATATCATTTTTCTCATTTTGCTTATGTTATCTCTCTCCAAAACATTCTGGTCCTTGATACATCAATTGATTATTTATCTGTTGAACTAATACTAACCAAGAATTTTCTTGAGTATATAAAACTTAATTTAAAGTTTCAGGAATAATTTTAAAAGGGTCACAATACAAACCCCCTTCCTTGTGACGATTATTGCTACTTCATCTCCTCCCTTATATACCCAACATTTGCTCCATTTCTAGTCGATGTGGGACATAATCACTCATACTTGATTTCCAACAATCTCTCACTCAAGTGTGACTCACCCACATCACTAGGATGATCCACACTAAGATCCCACTCCCACTCCCCCCATCGAGCCTAAATAGGGTTTTGATACCAGATTATAATAACGGGATGCGAGAATAATGACAATAATAGTAAAAGACTAGATGAAAAACTACACAAGATTTAACATGGTATCCAGCAATTGGCTGACTAATCCAAGGGAAAATCCACTGGAAAAAAAAATTCCACTACAATCAATGATTACAGATACTGAATAGTAGAGGCAATACCAGCTATATCAAAACCTATTAACTATTGGTGCAAGAAATACTAACACACAAGACTTTTATTTATATGGACAAGTCTTTGCATATTTATTCCTATTCTCTGATGTGGGACATTTTCCCAACACATTCAAGACATATTTCAACAAATCTCCACCATGACTTGAATCCTCTCCAGATAACCAGATGTACTTGAAGTACAAGATGTGTCAGATGCATTACACATATTGCCCAGATGAGCCTGCTATGCCTCAGGCCTCGCTCCTCCAAGGGAAATCAACAACTTCTAACATTGAGCAAGTTCAAACAATGTTGAAACTTGCTCAGCGGAACAGGTTTGGTAAATATATCAGTTAGGTTGTCTATTGTACCCACTTTTTTTACCTCAAAGGTGAATGGCTCATGAGGATCTACTTCGTCAACAATCTGTAAAGCATCGGAAAACATGTCTTCATAACCATACCATGTTTGAGGTACCCTAAAATTAGCTCTATTAGGGCGATTAAGAGATATATTATGATGTTCCCTTAATGATAATGGAACAACTTATGCTTTTTCCTATAAATGTGGCTAAGGAGATCCCTCATTTGCTTCACAAGTAGCCTCAGTTTCTCTCTACTCCACCTGCTTCTCAATACCACAGTCTTCCGGAATAATGAACTTCACAGTTACGTTAAACATTCATCAAACACAACATTCCTACTTAGAATAACCCTCCTCTCATATCGGGATCAGATCATATATCCTTTCACAAATTCCCTTTGGAACCTAACTTAAAAAAAAAAAGCAAAATAACACAAATTCAAGGTCTTACCATTGAGCTAACACAACTTAGATAAAAAAAACTTTGAATTTATAATTTATCATATTGATCATCTATGTAAATTTCAAAGCATATTTTAGCTCACTTGATATGATATTAAGGTGGGTCAAGATTAGGGTTGAAAGTGAGTTAAGTCGAACTCATTTGAGCTCGGCTTGATAAAAATTATTTCGGTTCAAGTTTTATATGAACCTTTTTTTGGCTTGAGTTAGGCTTGTTTAAAGCTCATGAACAACTCAATTGGCTAGTTAGGTTCAATTTGTTAGCTCAAATAATCAAATAATTCATAAGTCAAAAATATTTCTTTAAAAAATAACGACAACAAAAAAAAGATCTTTTGACCTTTTAATTTTTTTCAAAGGCAAGTATTAAATTAAAATAAAAGTTATCTCAAACATAAAATGTTTAAATAAGTATATACAAAAAACCCAAAATAAAAATACAAAAACACACTAAAACTAATATGAATAACATAAACAAAAACAACAAATTCCACAACTAGAATTGAAAATATCCTCCAAATATTCTTCGAATTTTCAATATATATTCATATCATCGAGAGTCAACTCATGAACCAATCGAGTAGAACTATATATATCTCAATTTCAGATCATCTGATTCATGAATCAAATTTATGGAGTTAATTGTCAAGTCGAGTTCCAAACAATGAACGAGTTAACTCAGTTCATTGTCAGCAATAATCAACATATACTTCTAAAGCGCTTGTCTTAAACATTACATTTTGTCAAAAAGAAAAACGTTAATTTTGATGCAACTCAATAACACGCTCGTTCCTAACATTTCATGGGTCTTAGGTCAAGTTTAAGAAAAGGTCACCCTTATATAATAGACTATAACTTTTTTTTTATAAACGGTAAATGAGATATGCATTAATCATGACAGTCCCCATAATAATTGTTTTAAAATCCAAACTATCTTGACACTCCAAACATCGTGTGTCAAATGTATCTCAACATATATATTATTAATAAAAAAGAAAAATTTGTGTCGGCCGAACCAAACGCAACAAAGCTAAGTAAAACGATAGTAAACATACAAAATTTTATATAAGGTTCATTATCTGATTTGATAATTCAATTGATTTACTACCTCTAAAATTTCTCAAAGAACTCCATTAACATGAAAACCTTTTATCATTTGTCAATAGAAAATGATATGTTACTTATCAAAAATCACAACAAGATCAAATATGATGTCCCAAACATAAAACTTTCATGAAGAAAATCATAGTATACTATGAAATCTAAATACAAATTAATGTTAAATTCATTCTGAAACACCAAAAAACATCCTCAAAATAAAAAACAAATTTGGTCTCCGGGAATTAGTAGATATATTGTGTTTTACATGTTGCTTCTAAATTTTTCTATTTGGCTAATGAAATGTTGCAGGGTGAAAATGCTGGGTTGAGGGTGTGAAAATGAAACGTTGCATAGTTGTAAAAAAAAAAAAAGTCAAATAGCTGATGGACTTAAGTCTGGTGAATGTTTGGACCCTCTCTGCAGTTATTGCTATTTATACCACCTCTAAACCCATAATTACTATATACACCTCCTTCTGTACAAATTTTTTGGGTTCCTTACGGACATGGGCCCTAGACCGCCCGGCCCTGCTCAATAACATATCAAACTATGGTTTTAGATTTACCTCACAATTTATAGAGATAATCTATGAAGTGTAATATAAACTATAAATCTAACCATCAATCTTATAAAATAAGTAGTCATTAAGAAGTTTTTTGTTTTCTCACATGTTCTTTTTATCTTTAATAATCTTATTTAAAACGTGTTAAACACAAGTTTTTTGTTTTCTCACGTGTTTTTTTTATTTGTAATAATCATACTTAATACATGTTAAACATTAAATATGAGTATATCTACCATTTAAGATTCGAACATTGTTTCATCACATCTTGGAAGTTTAATTCTTTATTATAAACTCATCCATGTCATTGATGTATGATGAGTCCGGTAAAATGTTGATCAATGGTGTAAATCGGAATGTTAGAGGTAATTTGATTTGATTCTCATCTATAAAGGCGATCATAACTTACAACCATTGTGCATAAACAATATAGATTCTAACGCACGTTGATATATTGAATAAGCTATTCACCACGTTGATTGCCCCATTAAGGTGACCATGTTCATTCAAAAATTGTGTCAAAATTAAGTCAATAAAGGATCCTTTGATCTTGCCTGTTTCCCAAATAAGAAGCTAGAGTACTTTTACTATTCAACATGAGTTTCTTTTTTTTCTTTTAAGGAATTGAACATGAGTTTTATTTTTCGAAGAATGCTAAAGTGACACCTTTAACACACTGCAATAATAAGTAACCATGTCATCCATTTCTTTTAATTCCTTATCTAGAAACCGGCTGTAAAGGTTGACACAAACTACATTTTCTCTAGAATTTGTCTCCAATATTCAAACAAAAACACTCCAACATTGTGCACTCTCCACAACTATCTTAAATGCCGCCATTGTTGTTTTATTAAGCATCTTTAGCCGTCATAGTTGATTCCAAATAAGTTATTGACAACCTCATACATCAAATTGGAAGCATAGGTTCAAACTTATCCAAAACTCATGCAAACAAGGTTACATTTCCAATACAAGGCAATGGAGAATGGAAGAAGATGAAAAAGATGAAAAAGATTCAAACTTTGATGTTTGAATTGAAGAAAAAATGTGAAAAAGGATTGTGGGGATTGAACTGTGAAATTGGGTAATGAATTTGTGATTTTAGATAAAAAAAATATATATATTTCATTGTTGAATCCAAATAACTTTTAATGATTTTTGTGTTACAATTAACTAATTATGATAATTATGATATGACGATTCCAAAATTCAATTCTTATTTTTTTTCTCTAATAGGTTCCCTCCACCGAAACTATTTATTAGAGATATAGATTAGTTACAAAAGTTAGTACTAGTCATATTATTATAGCAATAATATATATAGTTGAAACCACCTCATTAGACAGTATCTTTTATCATTTGTAACATTATTTTACTGTCAATATAACGACTCTTTGAGCTTTTTCACCCTACTATCCATTGATGTCGTGTTTCTTAACACTATTCAATTCAGGACGGACACACTAAATATATGCATCCCTATTGGTTGGAATTTGAAACTTGGTTTCTTTCATTTGTGTTAAATATTCTAAAATGACACTCAATATAAGATAGAAAAGTATATCCTAAAATAGCTATATTTTAGAACATTTAGATATTCATTATGCTCTTGATTTTTTATTTTTCATTGTTGACATTAAAGTCTAAATTCTTTTCCATCCTAACAAGTTTGAAGTTTGAAAAGGACTTTAGTTAGTGTAAATGTTCAATCTATGTAAAGAGTATTTTGAAGCTTCTCTTTCTACATACGCCCACTATATATACATGACCTTAGTTAGTGTCATTTTCTCATATTCTCTATCCGTTATCATTTCAAATATTAACTACAACATGGAAAACACATTATCAAATGAAAAGGAAGTGCCTGTCTTCGGGTGGGCTGCTAGAGATTCCTCAGGAAATCTCTCCCCCTTCAGCTTCTCTAGAAGGTAAGCATTTAATTGCATAATAATACTAACAACAACAAACTCTTTTAATTTTGTGGTAATTTGTTGAAATTCATATAGATTTTACAATTTCATGTTGGATTCACATGAACTTATACAGGGCAAATGGAGATCGTGATATCACAGTGAAGATACTCTTTTGCGGGGTTTGCCATGGAGACGTTCATTTCGCCAAGAATGAGCTAGGCAATAGCATATATCCCATGGTTCCCGGGTATATATATTTCTCTCTATAGCTAATCATTCTTCAACATCAAAAGATATTGATATGAACTTGATTCCAAATTATATAAAAGTAGTTATTCAATCAAAATCTAGTTAAAAATGTTGATAGGAAGTAGATTGCCTCCATTCACGAATTTGCTTGTGAAGTATATAGACTCTTCCGTCTTGATCGAAAATCCATCTTAAAATTTGTACTTTAGACTTGTTTTGCAAGATATAAAAATAAACGTCAGACTAAAATTACATGATTACTGTGTGATATCCATCGACTAATTTATTATCTATTTTTGTCTAAAAAGTGACCGATTTAAAAAATTAATCACTAAATCGGTCCCTACATAAATTTATGACCGATAGAGACCAATTTAGAAAAAATCTCTAAACTACTAGTCACTAATGTTGACGATTAGTCAGATATTTTCAATCTATTTATAGGCCACTAAATCTATTTTCAAACATTTTCAATCTCTTTTTTTCACTAATTAACTAATGTTTGCAAATTTAATTTAGCCATGAGATAGTGGGTGAAGTGATAAAGGTGGGCCAAAGTGTGACAAAATTCAAAATTGGTGACATAGCAGGAGTGGGACCATTATGTGGTTCATGTGGTTTATGTTCCAATTGCTCCAAAGGTTGGGAAAATTATTGTTCCAAACAAATTCTAACTTACAATTCACATGACCATGATGGATCAATAACATATGGTGGATACTCAAATAAAATAGTGGTTAATGAGCATTTTGCTATTATAATGCCAAAAGGGTTACCACTAGAAGGTGCAGCTCCATTGCTATGTGCTGGATCAACAGTTTATAGTCCAATGATGCATCATGGACTGTGTCAAAGTGGACAACATTTGGGTGTAGTTGGGTTAGGTGGACTTGGTCATGTTGCTGTCAAGTTTGCTAAGGCTTTCAAAATGAAAGTCACTGTGATAAGTACTTCTCCTGGAAAGAAAGAGGAAGCTTTGGAAAGGCTTGGTGCTGATTCATTCTTGCTCATGAATGATCAACAACAATTGCAGGTAATTAATAAGAAAACTACCAATTAAACAAGGTTCCATTTTGAGAAAATAATTTTGCTAACTTAACATGTTTCTAGCCTCCAAATACATGGTTTACTGTTTGAAGTTCCTAACACATATTACTATTTCATATTTAATTATTTTATATGGAAAAAATGCAAATGTCAGCTAATTTTGCCTTAGGGTACCAACTTTTTTCATGGCTATCAAATGATTAACGTTTGGCATCAGAATCACTGTGACACGATATCTATTGATATCTGCATTTAAACCCACCTAGACGTACAACAAGTTGAAGCTACAAATTTTAGCTCCTCTCAAAACGCAAGTTTGGGACGCGAGTGCTATTAAAACATGGATCCAAAACACCCATAAAGTAAAGTTTTTGGAAGAACACAATATGGTCACCGTGATTCTTGTAGCTTCTACAAAATCATGGTATGTCATCGTGATTCTGACATACTCACCCTTATACTAAATATGGGCTCCGTATCATAAAGTTTTATGGAGATAGGGCTTACCCAAAGGCAACGCCACTAAAGCCCTCGTTTTAGGCCTACTAACAAATACTATTTTTCATTATATTTTATAAACAAAAAGGTCTCATATATCACAACTTGCTTTAGGCCTCACTTACTTTTTAAGATTATTGGGTCGGCCCTATGTGAAAGTTATCGATAGACAAAATTAATTCAACATTAAATTATTGGATCTAGAGTATCATATCAACAAAATTCTAGAGAGTGCTCACCAAGTATACAATCCTTTGATTTAATTGATTAGTTAGTATTATAGACCAATTGTTTGTTTTCTTCTTAGGAAGCAAAGGACACAATGGACGGCATCATAGATACAGTTTCAGGCCCTCATTCACTCAACCCATTAATTGAAATGTTGAAGACATGTGGCAAATTGATTTTAGTTGGTGCATCAGTTACACCTCCTACCTTGCCATATATGCCTTTAATGTCTGGTAAATTATAACTAACCTTGTAATGCTTGATAATTATTTTGCCTCTTGGTTAATTTCTGCTTGGAACTAATTAAGAATCATTTTTTTTAATTAGGGAGGAAGATAATTGCAGGTAGTGCTGGAGGAGGAATGAAAGAGAGCCAAGACATGATTGATTTTGCAGCAAAGCACAATATCACAGCAGATATTGAAGTGATTTCGATGGATTATGTGAACACTGCTTTTGAGAGACTTGAAAAGAATGATGTTAAATACCGATTTGTCATTGATGTGGCTAATACTCTTAAGTAACAGCTCTAGTGTTAATTAACTTAATAGGTAGCTAGCTTCAAAATACTACATAAAAAAAAAAGTTTGCTAGCTTAGCAAACAGTTTCAGTTATTGTTCATTTTATGTATTGCAATAAAAGAAAAGTACTTTACCTAATTTTTAATATAGTTTAATTTTATAAACTTCATTGTCAACAAAGACTAATAATCATATGTCTGATATTAGAAGTTGTTATTATCGTGGGTTTATGGCCTCTTTTATACCAAAAAAACAAACGAAGTTGTTATTATTGAAGTGATACATTTTTAATTATGTGATGATTATAGTCACTAGGCTACTTGACCCAAAAAAATAATACTTTACAAACGGTCAATTTGATTCCTTAATTTAAATTTTATTTTTTGAAGTAATTCTTTAATTTATTTTAAAAGCTCAGTTTTTTCCTTAACTTTAAATTTAATTAATTGGACTTTATTTATGAAACATACGAGTAAACTACTAAATTTGTTCCAATTATGTAAGACACTTTCAAATAAATTCTTTAATTATGAAAATATACGAATAAATATATGCATGTTAATGGTATATATGTTAACAAACAACACTCAAGTTAATAGCATAATGTTATCACACTCATGTATATTATCATTTACACATAGATGATGTATGTTAAATTTGAATCTGAATAATAAGAGTGAAACCTTCATTTTCCTTTGTATTATACTCAATCCAAAGGGAACTTTTACTGTGCATTTTATAAATTGAGGTGTATCGGTACTCTTATTTCCTAAATTTATAAATTAACGATCATTTTATGAAATAAATAGCTATTTGTCAATATTTATATTTTAGAAAACATCATTTCATAAGAAATATGTCATTTCATTGTTTATAAGAATCATATAAATTTTTTAACATTTTCTCATAAAAAAAAATAATCAATATTCTTTGTCATTAATAATAAAAAATTTAAAATAAGTAAATTTTATTTCGTCGACACTTTTGATAAATAAGATTTAATTATTATAATTATCAATGATAGAAAATAATTCTTTTTCTTAAAAAACAACTAAATTAATTATTAATTTAATAATTTTGTGTACCGATACACTCATAATTTTAGATCTACCATAAAATTTGCCTAATCCAAATCAATCTTTATTTACTTACGGCATTGATTCTATTTATACATGTCATTTGAGTTTTATTTTCCCTCACAATATTTATACTCCATGTTAAGCATTTTTTTTTATCATCCTGACCAGGTCAAAATTTTCTAATTGAAGCTAGTGCTAGTTTGTGAGGTTTAGTAGAAAGCAAAATTATTAGTCTACACGTGTAGAAAAGAAGTCCATAAGTAAAAATGGTTGTTCTTAATTATTGCTAGTGCAAGAATTCGGGAAGCAATTGCATGAGCATGGTTCATTTTGTGTTAAATTTATGCCTCTTATTATTGTCAAAATGAAGAATAAATATAAATATAAATAAAAGTAGTGTTGACACAAATGTTTATCTAGAAAGAGAGAAAAACTGGCTCAACTTGAACGCCCTCAGAGATATGTTGATGATACAAAAAGTCCTGCTACTATCCAAACCATGGAACAACTCCTTCCAGGTAATCCTTCCTCACCATCATCAACATTACCTAATAGTTCATGCTAGGTAACATTTTTTATATGGTATGCTAGTACTTTGTAGTTACCAAGAAAATAGGCACCGTCAATGTTACATCTAACCATGCATGATAATGGTGTCAATGTAAATTATAAAGGAAAATTTTTCTATGTTTGACATAATCGTTTTCTAACATCATTACATCACTAGTGCTATTTCGTACAAATACTTTCATTAACAAAACAAAACATTAACATATAAATTCATCAGAAACCAAAGAGACGTAACCAAACCAGAACCCATTGAATGAATGAAGTCGCATAATATAGGTAGGAGCACATAAAAATGTGAAGGAAAAAAAAACTAACACGCGTCATTTTGAATAATTTGTGTCGAAAAAATTAGTACCTCACAATTGAGATGTATTATATTCGATCTACATTTGTTCATGCACGGATGCTTAGTTCTGGACGAGAGGGGGTGCATAGGATCCTTATTATTCTACCACATTAGTCCACAATTCAGATGTCCAGAATGTTAAGAATGTGATGACAAAGAAAGAGAAATAAACATAGAAAAATAGTATTCTGATATCAAGTTCCTGTTTTGACATATAGCAGGAGAAGCCGCCTCAAAGCCAAAGCTGTCTTCAAGCAAGTCCTCCTCTTCCTCAAGCTGTTCTTCCCCATCCTCACCTTTCTTCCAAAGGTTGAAGCATCATGACTAGAAGAAGACCATGGCCAGAATCAGAAGAAGTCAGTTATCACCAAAGTAAAGGAGAAGGACAAGAAGTTACGCCACGCTCTCAGCAAGAAAAGACACGAGGACTGGACCGCTACTAGTCCCTCTGCGGGCGCAGGGCTAGAAGGTGATGGAGCAGAAGAAGATGCTGAATATCATGGAGCTCCGAGTAATAAAATAAATATATAACTGTCTTCTCTTAATTCCATTTTATTCATATATATATAATTGTTGTCTCAAAATAATATTTCAGTGTATGAATCCGAGATGGCACCTGAAGGATACAAAGAAAATGTCAGGCCACATTCAAGAATGAGTCCAAGAAGCCCACAAGCAATTCCACAATCCACTTAACCCCACCAACAAACAGAACAATACATACATTAATTGCCAAACATCAAGTGAAGTGAAACAACACCAGATCATACCTGACCAGATTTCAACCGAGCTCTATGTATGAGCAAGTGCAACATGTGAAGTGTCAAATGCCACAACCAGTGCTCCAGCAGCAACCAAATCACAACCCTCCGGCACGCAAAACCTTTAAAGTAAAAAATTTACATACATGACGAGACAAAATAAAATTTTAAATAAATGCTTGCTTAGATTCACTTTTGGCTCCCAAAAGTGATTCTAAAGACTTGAGATTAATTTTTGTAAGATTGGGAGTTTCAATTAGAATCGATTGTAACTTAAATAATGTTTCCCTCCAAATGTGATTTTTAGACTCACAATTATTATTTGAGATGCGATATTCGAACTCCAAAATACATACATCGTATCTGGCACAAAACACTCGCGCCCTGCAGCTATTTCGAAAATGTTCTTGTGGTAGTTAAGTAACGCAAGTGTTAAACTATGTGTTACTTAACTAACGTTGCGTGAGTTAACTAGCGCAGCGTTAGTTAACTCACGCTACGTGCTGTCTTAAACAAGGCAGAACACCTCATTTTCTCATTTCTCATCTAAAATCTCAAAAACCTCTCTAAAATCACCCAAAACCAAAATTCCTTCAAGTTCAAATCTAACAACACTCCAATAACAAGTAAGTTTTCATAATCAAACACCATTAACCTTTTATGTTTATATGTTAAGTTTTTTCTCTTAAATTAGAAAAATTTTAGATTTAGGGTTTGTTTAAATTTTGGTTTTTTTGGCAAGAAATCATACAATGTTTACGTGAAAATGACATGTGTTGCTTAAATGTTTAGATGTTTGCATGTTTATGTTGTAGGTTTTGAGTTTTAGAGAAAAATTTTAGATTTAGGGTTTGTTAAAATTTTGATTTTGCTTGAAAGAAATGATACAATGTTATATGTTGCAAGTTAATGTTGTAGTTATTAATTTTATGGCTTATGAATGAGTTTTTCATTGATTGTTTTTAATTTCTTATTGTGTAGATTTGAAGCAATGGCCGGGTGGATTGACGTTCATGCACAATTCAACGACGGAGAACCTCAGAGGTTGAAGGTTCGGTGTCTTGGTGTAATGTTAAGAGGTCTCAAGGATCAACTGAATGAATTCAACCAAGGAGTCAACCCTAGAGACACAAGGAGGGTGGAATATGTTCGGTATAAACGTCCAACGCTCGACGAGGAGAGAATATCATTTACTTGGGTGAAATTAACGAACGACGAAAACGTGAAGAACATGTTTTGGGAGCACATCATGTTCCAGTGGATCGATATGCGAGTAACGTTGCTGAGATCAACTGAAGATATTATCAATAGTCTGATTTCGCCAGAAGATCGTGATTAGGTAGGAAAATGCACCTTCCAACTACAACAATTGTCTTCCTCTAAATTGGGTAATTCAAACTTGTTAAACGGCAGGACTCCAACATTCGACTGGCATTTCTACTATTCCATTCAAAAGATTACATTCTTGTTAGGCTGGTTTAAATGAAGGTATTGAAGTGTCAAGGAATGAACTTCATTCTTTTGACACTTGAATACCGTCATTTAAACCAAGACTAACAAGAATTTAATCTTTTGAATGGAACAGTAGAAATGTCGGATGAATGATGGAGTCCTGCTGCATAGCAAGTTTGAATTTACCCCATTTAGGGGTAAGATAATTGTTGTAGTTGGAAGGTATATTTTCGGATGTAATGTAATGTGATAAATTTACCAATTTTTGAATTTATTTATTCATTACGCAACATTTATTCGAATTCAAGTTGAACTTAATTAGTGTTTATTCGAATACGCAATTTTTAATCGAAATACGCGACTTTAATCGAAATTATTCAATACACGACTTCGCTTCAAATTTAATCAATACGCAATTTCGCTTCAAATTTAATTTAATCAATACGCAATTTCGCTTCAAATTTATTCAAAATCTTCAACTTTATTCAATAACAAAATGTTCCAAAATGTTTCAAGATTATTACAAGTCATTACATTATTTAATCATCTCCCTCGTCGCTTATCTCAATTGGGTTGTCCTCGACAGTCCCTGGAGCACCTTCTTTTGGTTGAGGACCAAAATAGCATGTCCTCCCGCTCCTCGTCAACCTCGACTGATTGTACACCGACACCTTCGAATCCTTCTTTTTACTAGAACCATCACAACTTTATTCGAATTCACGCTAAGTTTAATTAGGCCTTTTTTCAAAAAAAAATTCATACGTAACTTTATTCGAATTTATTCAATACTCAATTTTTATTCTAATTCACGCTGAATTTATTCACGATGAGTTAAGTGGCGCATAGTGGCTACTTTTTTTAATTTATTTACTATATTCAAATTATTTTATTTACTTTATTCTAAATTATTTTATTTACTTTATTCTAAATTATTTGTTCACTTTATTTTTAATTATTTATTTTCTAAATTATTTGTTCACTTTATTCTAAATTATTTATTTGCTATATTCTAATTTATTTATGCACTTAAAATAAATTCGATTTTATTCTAATTCAATATTTATTCTAATTTAATTATTCATTAAATACAAAATTAGAAAATTAATTCGATTTTATTTATTCAATACTTAATCATAAACATAAAATAAATGCAAATATAAATACAAATAAAAAACAAAATTAATAATAATAACTCTCGTTTTATTAATATCATTCAAACATTACAATAATTAATACATATATTTTATTTGAATTCACTAATCTACTTAATATCTTTTTACCCTCTTGGGGTAAAAAGTTATTTTTACCCTCTTGGGTATATAGTGATAGCTCTTGGGGGAAATAGTGATCAGTCCTGTTGGGGAAAAAGACATCAAGATCCCTTGAGATAAATTTAAATTTGGTTCCTTTTATACCCCCAAGATGATTCTTTTTAGCCACGGTAAAAAGATTTTGGGAGTAAAAGGAAGCAAACTTAATTTTACCTCAAGGGATGATGTCTTTTTCCCCAACCCGACTAATCACTATTTCCCTCAAGAACCGACAACTATATACCTAAAGGGGTAAAAAGTGAAGGTGAGAAAAACACAAGAGGGAGGGTTGAATTGTGTTTGCTTTTTCTTCGTTTTCTCCTATTGAAGTCACTGATCAAAAGCAGATAGAGTTCAGCTTTTGAAGTGATAATCAGAATCTAAATGCAGCAGATAAAAACAAAGAGAGAGAGAGAGAGAGAGAGAGAAGAAAGACACAAAGCAATTATATAGGTTCCTTCCACAAACCGAAAGTAGTCTTGTCCCCCTTGCACTTTCAAGGAGAGTTCACTAAAATGTAATATCAAATTACAACTGCTCAATGCTACAACTAGCACGAGACTTCAAATTACTCAAGCACAACTGCAAGAGATTTCCTATGCTCAAGCACACAAGTAAGAGACTTCTAATGCTCAAGCACGCAAGCAAGAGACTTCTAATCAAACAGAATTACAAAGAAGTTTGTTTGAGTTTGAACACTTGATATATTTTTATATATTTTTTGCATATTTACGCGTTTATATATTTTTATATAAATTTTTATAATATGACTTTAACTCCACTTATTAAAATTTCTGGATCTATAACTATTGTTTTCACTTTGTCAAATTGCATATTATGTATTTTAAAACATATCATATTACCTTCTTTTTTTTTCTAAAAGAAAATTAATAAAAGAACTCGGGGTTTTAAAAGAAAATGAATATCGATTTTGTGAACGAGAGCATAAGCAATTTGTCTTTATAAAGAAATACATATAATGGTGTGGAATTACCAAGTCCTCTATTTGATTGTAAAATTAAGGTCAATCCTTACCCTTATTATATAAATGCATCAATCAATCACCATAGGTAGAATAGAAAAATTCCCACTACACTCAATTCTAGTATGTCATCACTCTATTTATCCAAAAATAAAGAAACCAAGTTGAACCAAAATAGAAGTATTCAATGCCTAGAAAACTTCAACTATTTCAGGACCAATGTGCACCTTCAAAACCACCTTCAAAAGGAAGGACAAATTTCCTAGCCTATAAATACAATTACTTCAATACAAGTTCTCTTCACCAACATATAATATTGTCTTGTCCTTAAAAACTTCCAACTTTTTCAACAACCATATTGTGCTCACAGTTTCCACTTGGCAATAACAACAATGGATAGTACACCACACATGCATCAAATGGTTTCTAGCTTTGTTTTGATAATTCTATCTATTTCTTCATTGGCTTCAGCATCTCTGCAGGTGGGTTTCTATAGCTACTCATGTCCATCTGCTGAGGCAATAGTGAGAAGTGCAGTTAACAAAGCTGTTTCACTCAATCCTGGCATAGGTGCTGGATTGATTAGAATGCATTTTCATGATTGCTTTGTGAGGGTAAGCTCATGTTCAGTTGTTCACATCAATTTTCATACATATATTAGAAAAACTTAAATAAATGACTGAAAATTAAACACAAAAAATATAATAAGTCTCTAATTTAGTGTCTTTGTCACTTTGGGATATAAGTATGAACATATTTAATTTTTTTTAGTGTCTAAAGAGGTGTTTGATTCATGGATCAAAATTTATTTACAATTACATGAACACTTCTTTTAGTGTCCTTACATTCAAATAGGATATTTGTTTCAGCTTTTAACAAATTATGTTTAAGTACTTTTTATGTATAGGAAGATGATTTATGGGGGCCTTTGGCTTATTTTAGTTTTATCTACTAGCATAAGAACTCCTGGCACTATTTAGAAGAACTTATAAAAACAACTTAGGACATGGTCATAAGTTGTTTTTAGCTTATTTTCATAAGTTCTCCATAATTGTTTATGAAAATAATTATAGACTATACAAAAATAGTTTGACTTGGCTTTATCTTATGTTATAGAAATAATTTATTCATAAGCGTGTTTTTCGTCTAGTAGCCTAGTGGTTGGAGCTCACACAATTAAATGTGGAGAAGTGGGGTGTCCAGGGTTGGAACCCCGGCCCCTGCATAAATTATGCAATATCCCTACCAATTGAGCTAAGCTCATGGGGACCATAAGCGTGTTTGTTAAGCTGTAAAATAAGCTATTTATCCAAACAAAGCTATACTCGTATCTTTACTTCTCATTCGCGTGTCAAGGGTGAAAATCAAACATTTTAGTCAAAAGAAATAAAAGATAATCTATTATTTGAACGAATTTTTTAAAATGTAATATTGAAATTTGATAAAAAAAAAATTAAAATATTCTTAGAGTATTTTAATTACTCAGAAAACCCAATCATTGAGATGGAATTTCTAGCAATAATATTTTTGAATTATGATTTTTATCATTGAAATAAACACACCTAAATATATGAAATCGATGACTTCTAAGTATCTAAATATATTAAATTTTATGTACAGGGTTGTGATGCTTCTGTGTTACTAGCATCAACACCAGGAAATCCAATAGCTGAGAAAGACAACTTTATCAACAATCCAAGTCTACATGGATTTGAGGTAATTGATGAGGCCAAGGCTCAATTAGAAGTCGAATGTCCGCAAACAGTATCGTGTGCGGACATTCTTACATTTGCAACACGAGACAGTGTTGTCAAACTTAGTGGTGGCACTATAAACTACGACGTACCTTCCGGACGGAGGGACGGCCGTGTCTCAATCAGTGACGAAGTGCCAAAAAATATACCTTCACCTTTTCTCAATGCTGACCAACTTATAGCAAATTTTGCACAAAAAGGTTTGTCAATAGATGAAATGGTTACACTCTCAGGTGCACATTCAATTGGTGTATCACATTGTTCATCTTTCTCTAATCGTTTATATTCATTTAGTGATACAATTTCTCAAGATCCTTCTATGGATCCTTCATTTGTTGAATCATTGAAAACAAAGTGTCCACCACCACCAAGTAACACTAACCCAATAGTGGTGCTTGATGTTGCTACTCCTAATCGTTTGGACAATTTGTACTACGAGGGATTGATTAACCATCGTGGCTTGTTGAATTCCGATCAAACCTTGCTAAGTAGTCAATCCACACAAGAAAGTGTGCTAAGTAATGTTAATTATGGTTCAAATTGGGCTACTAAGTTTGCACAAGCAATGGTGCATATGGGTTCTATTGATGTGTTAAGTGGCTATGATGGTGAGATTAGGAAACATTGCAGCTTTGTCAATTAGGGCTTCTCGTATGAAATAAACAAATCGTTCATATATTATGTTTGTAGTTAATGTTTGAACTACGGATTTTGTATTTTCTCAAACTATTTCTGGTGTTTCATTTCAACTAGTTTGAGCTTGGTCAACACTCAATACAATTGTAAATATCACATCATGGTGTATCTTTATATGGTTTTGTAATTACCTTATATATTATCATTTTACTTTTTGCATGTTCTTTGTTTAAATCTTTTGTATGCATGTGTTTTTTTGTTTAACCACAAAGAGAAATGTTATATTTAAAAAGAGTAAAAGGGATACCCCAACCATTAATAAAAGTAAGAGACAAATTAAAGGGGATAAAAAAGCCACTGCATAACTCTGGGCAACAACACTATCTAAGCACACACTTAGCATGCCAGCACACACCAATCATAATTCAGACAAGCATTCCATATTCCTTTACCTAGGAAACATTTTTTTAGAAGGATGTTACTTTTCTCATCTTATTGATTTCTCATGCATCCTAATTTTTTCTTCAAAAAACTCTTGGTTCGGTAAATATAATTTGAACTATATTTCATATATATAATCCGAAACCTTCTACTTCGCATAATTACAAAACAAACAACATCTCTTACTTATAAATGTTAACCCGTCTCGCTATACTTAATCTAATTTTAACCTAATTTTTCCCTCCACACTTTCTTACTTATAAATGTTAACCCGTCTCGCTATACTTAACCTAATTTTTCCCTCCACACTTTTGCATTTAATGTTTATCTAAAGTAAAATAAAATAAAATTATGTTCCTAATTAGATGCTATTTTTTTGGAAATGAATAACCGTTAACCTGTCTCGCTATAATTCTTACTTATAAATGTTAACTGTAACGCCCTACTTCTATTAAAGCGATAAAACACGCGAATAAAACATTTATTCAAGAAATAGACGCTACGTCTTCAACAAATATCATACAACATGCATTTATAAAAATTCTCAACAGTCGCAGCGGATATAAATCATAGATCACCAAAGTATACATGTCATAAGATCAACATACATCCATAAATAAAATCTCTAAAACCCGACAAATGGGCAAAATCTCCATAACGTAAATAAATCCAGAGAATCATAAAGACTGACACCTAATCAGAGCCTAATCTAAGACTCTAACGGATAAACAGAGGAAGCTCCTGCTATCCTCAAGCAACTCACCAAGCAGCAAACAAACTAATCATGCACACCGTCTACCCATTCAATCATAAGACATATACATACATAAGACATATGCATACCCATCCCTCCTAGAATACTAACATCGCATGATTATTATCCCCCATTCCGTACACCTCAAGCTATCACATTACTAACATAGTATAGCAAGCATATTCAATCTCTAAACAAATCATCGACATAGGCTTATCATTTATCAACATCAATCAATGAAAGGATTACTCACCTTATTCTTCATTTAGCATACTTAACTCAACAAGTACAATTCATCATTTCAAGTTATAAGCGAGCAATCATCATTATCAAAGGAATCACCAAATCATATATATACACACACACACACACACACACACACACACACACACACACATATACAAATCTCACCTCATCATTATTATCAAAATAATTATCATCAAATTGGTTCACCAAGTGTATAAGCACAAACAAATAAGGCATGCAATTAGAGCATATTGCAATTATTTACAACCATCAACAAAGTTCACCAATGTACATATACACCAATCCACATAGATCACAACATTCAACTGTTGGAGTAAGCCCTAATAGCCAATCTATATTGATTGGGTTTGGCTTTGTATCATGATATTGATATAAATATATATTGTGAATATATAAATAATAAGGCATTTCTTTATTGATTT
>Ga0315913_1003263_pt1 | contig 19442 bp, 8 predicted proteins | sample MpolsnodulesMG_FD_207736 | JGI IMG/M metagenome (GOLD analysis project Ga0315913, IMG submission 207736) | Medicago polymorpha root nodule microbial communities from Los Angeles, California, United States - small nodules | ecosystem: Host-associated > Plants > Roots > Nodule | place: USA... | reverse complement strand
AGAAAAAATGATTGTGAGAAGTTTTATCATGATAAAAAAGAAAGAAGGGGAGGAAGACGCAAGAGGGAGAAAGAAAGAGAGAAGGGTTGCAATATAGTGCGTATGGTGTATGATATGATCCATCAATCTAATAGATCTTATTTGTTGTTTACGTGGTTCACCGATGAGGGACTTGTTAGAGCCCTCACCCTAGAATTCACCAAAATAAAATATATATAATTCCCACTTTCCACCATACATGGCTGGTTTAGTTAATAATAATTTTTAATAAAAAACAATTACATAATCCTGACACTTATTGGAGTACATGAGTTGGTTGCAGTTTAAAAAAGCAACCCGCAACTAATTCGTTAATTTTCGGTTTGTTTCTCCCGTACTACTAAGCATTATCCTTTTGTGAAATAGTTTAAATATGATGTGTTCTTCTGGTAAGGTTTGGTTAATTGAATTGTTTAAAATAATAATTCATGAAATTTGATTTTGTTGGAATTTAGCAATTATCCATATATCATACATACAAACCATAGCATATTCATATTGAAATAGATCAAAAGAGTTTGTTTCAAAAAAGATCATATAAGCTTCAAATAATCCAGAACTTGGAGATGGTGGCCAAATCCATGTGACTTATACGATGTCCCTTCATTTCCTCGTCGGTATCCACTTGAAAGTTAACTTATGTACTCCCACATCGTTCACTCACTACTTATAAAGAAAGGGGAAAGGAACTTTAATTGCATATCAATGGAGTTTCAACGTCATTGCAACTGAATCATCAAATGAAAAACCATTTTAACATTACATGAATGTCATTTTGAGAAGAAAAAATGACATAAAGGTGTGACACTTGAATTTTGTTTTTTAGATTAAGGAGAAAAAAGCGAGCAAAATGTCACAGTAGAAACCCAATCCATCCATTTATACTTTCTTTTTTTTTTTTTAGTTTTGGTGTACATCAGGTATCCCGCTAATACAATTGTAGAGACTAATCTCTCAAGCTTTGTGGTATCTAAATAGGTGGTAAACTCTCGTGTTAAGAGTTTTAACGTTGCTGAATGCTCAAACTACTCAAAACATTGGTTAAACTAGAAGAGACTCATGTCATTTTATCTGAGTGCTCTTGGTGGATATTTTTCTTTTTAAATGAAGGAGAAAACGGCATACCTTATACTCGAATCATTCCTCTCCTTAAATGAAATGACCCAACACCACCTATCCGAAAATAATAGAGTTCAAGGGTGATTTGTGTCCCAATAGCCTTAATGAAGAGGGCAGGAAATCCACTGGATTGTAGGGTGGCTTAGAGTTTAAAAGGAGAGAGTAATTGTGGAAAAAGACAAGTCTTTCATTCAACCTAAACAAAAAACACTCGACCTTATACATGGTATCTTAGACGGCCTGGACAGGGGCGAAACTATGTGTTATAATGGGGTAGCTTTAGTTACCCTAAAAAATATTTATTTTATTTGAATACGTTAGTATATTTACTAATTAGATACCCTGATAATATATATTTAGTTACCACAAATGACTAATGAGTTTATTTGTTAAAAACTAGAAGAAATAAAAATGTTTTATGGATGTATTTCATCTTATTTTAACATTTTTCGTCTCTTAAGAAACTATCAAGAAAACTTTATTAATAATAAAAATTATCAAGACACCACTATATATATCTTTTATCTTATTTCTTTATATTAGGACCATCGTATAAAGATGGCTAGCTTCGTTGTTGGACATGATCAGTAAAGTGTCACCCCATAACAATAAACAATTTGTAGTGAGAAATTTCAAGAGGTTTAAACCTACTGTAACCGCACAATCCCAGACCTTGAGGACAAGCCAATTAAAAAAGACTACTAGTTAATGCAAATATTATAGGCCAGCATTGGATAAAATTGTGAGACTAAAAGGGCTTGTAAATATGGTGTTCCAAGTGGTTTAGACCCTTTGCACTATGAACTTCCAAACTTAGTGCACAAAAACTTAATATACATAACCTTCCTCCAATTGGGGTATATTATAAATATTACAACAAATTTCATAAATAAATAATGAATTATTATTATTCAAAGAAATTATATGAACGTGCTACGTCTATGCCGTTGTCTCAACTCCGACGATTGATATTATAAATTAAAATTTAAGCTCCCTTTTTATTGCTGAAACTAAACTTGACAAATTAATAATGAAACTCCTAGACAATGGCATTGAAACCTTCACTTGCCCCTCTCTTTCTCCATAGATTGTTCATTTAATCTTTTTTTTGTTGGGAATCTCCATTGATGCTGCTTTGGATATGACATCAAAGGCTCTTGCCATGCACAACTTGAACTTTTGTTCATCAATTAAGTCTTTCTGTGTTTTCAAAGTAATTCTTAATATTCTTGCATAGCTCATAACTGCAATATCTATACTCTGCGACCAAAAATAATAGCATGTTATGGTAAGACATTTATATATTCGTATCTTCATTTAGTCCATCCTAACCAATGTGGGAATTGTTATCCCTTAATTACCCTTGTATTTCTAACAAATGGTTTTCTTTTGATTAACCTAACAAATTGTTATCACCTGAACGATTGATGTTAGAGTTGAATTTTGATACAATTTAAAAATAAATGTGATCATTAATTAATAAAACTTTTTAAATATTTTTACAAATATACCCTCATAAAAAAGTGTGAAACATTAAATACATTTACTAATATTATAAAGATAAACATTAAATAAAAGGTAAAAAAGTCTTAAACAATAATTACATCTTAAAAGTTGTGACATTTTCTTATAAATAGAACCAAAAAAAATTAAAAATTTTCTTATAATAAGGACCGGAGGAAGTACATTGTAAGTAACCACGACCATTCATATGTGATTTTAGATGTTGTTATGGTTAAAGTCAAACATTTTTTATGATCTCACAATCATGACTAATAGACATTGTACAAAATATTTAAACTAATGTTAATATGAATTAAATCTATAATCTTAATAATAAAATTAGGGTATGCTAACAAGTATCTTTATAACACTTACTCCCTCTGGTCCTTATTATAAGAAGAAAAACAAAAAAACATCAAAACCAATACACTCATTAATTAGTATAACTTTTTGAATATTGTTACAAACAGGGCCGGACCTTGGGGAGTACAAGGTGCTCAACTAAGTTGGGCCTCCAAATGTTATGAGCCTCAAAAAATAAATTTAAGTCTAATACCCACCCCTATTTAAATAAAAAAAATATATATGTTACTTCCTTTTCTTTCTTCAGTACAAGTTTGAGATTTTTCTAGACTCTAGTTCTCCTTTTGGACATAAACCATCCCCAATTTGTATAATCACTTAATCGGTCAATTTGAAAAGTTATTTCATTGAAAGAATCACCTAAATAATTTCTTTTTTGCATAAACCATTCATTTTCTCCTTTCCCACAACGGAGGAGTGACAAATTCAAACGACACTATAATGTAAATTTCACCTCTCTTTCACTTAATTTTTTTTTTTATTTCCTTTCATGTTTAGAAGTTCTTCTGATTCAGATATTTTAATGAAGTTTAGCTACACAAAAAAAAAATGCATTTCATTTTGCCAGGGACCTATTTTAAATAGAGAGTCGAGCTTCCTATTTCATAGGAACGGCCCTGCCCTGGTTACAAATATACCCTCATAAAAAATTGTGAAGCATTAAATACACGCACTAATATTAAAATACAAACATTAAATAAGGGATAGAAAAGTCTTATGCGCAATAACTATATCTTAAAAGCTGTGTATTTTCTTATAAATAGGACCAAAATATTTTTTGAAAATTTTATTATACTCCCTCCCTCTCACAATTATTGTCTCTTTATCATTTTTTCTTTTTCTCAAAATGATTGTCACTTTACAATATCAATGCATCATTTTTTTTCCCACCCTTATTTATTGAATTTCATCCAACTTAACTATTCCACTAATTACAATTAAGAAGGATGTTTTAGTAAATGCTACCAATTTTATCATTAAAATCAACACAATTAATCATTTCCTTAATAATCATGCACAAACATTAAATGAAAAATATTATGAGACGGATGGAGTATTATATAGAACCGGATGGAGTATTAAGGAACTAAGAAAAAGTTTTATGTTTTTTTGAAAGAGAAAAAAAATTATGTTGAAATTAGCATTTAACTTTTTAAACAATTAACTACACAAGTTCCGAGACACTATTATATTGCATCTGTCTCATAATTAATGTCAATTTTAGATTTATTTTCATTGTCTCAAAATAATTTTATCTTTAGAATATCAATGCAACATTTATCTTTTTTCCATTAACATATACTTATTTATTGAATTTCACTCCACTTAACTACTCTATTAATTACAATTAATAATGTGTTTTTGTAAATGTTAATTCTGTGTCTTAAATTATACTAGGTTGTTTTGACCATTTCGCACAAATTGATAAAAGTAATTAATTTTGTATGAAAAACAGAAATTTTGAGTTATTTTACAAAATTATTCTTCATTAATGTTATGAGAAAGATAAATTAAATAATTAAAAGAAGATACAGTAATAAATAGTTAAGGGTAATATGAAAAGTAGTAATGAATGTTTCATTGATATTGTAAAATGATTTTTATTTTGGGGCAATTTGTTTCCAAAGCGAATTATAATTTAGGATGGAGAAAGTATTAATTTTACTATTGAAATCAACACAACTAATCATTTCTTAAGAACCATGCTAAACCAAAATGCGACACTTAATAGAGTACACTATATTTGATTTATTAACAAGTGTCTTAGGATACTTGATTGCATTTTCCATACAATTATATTATCCATGGATGTTTAACAATTTTAAACATGGTATTGTCCTTTTATTATGAGTTGTCAAGAAAATTATTTTTGCATTCTAATGTTCTAAACTATTCCCTCTCTTTTTGAATACATGTTGCAGTTTGATCATATGCATTATTCACATAACTTAGTTTGATAAAAAATATTAATATATAAAGACAAATTTTAGTATGTAGGTTGTTGTTTGATTTGTCTCAATAAATATTTATAAAATATTATTTTTTTGTAATAATTTTTATTAAAGATCAAGGTTGTGCATTGACATGCATGAAGTGGTCAATTGCGACATGTATTTATAAACAGATGAAATATTTTCTAACTAAAATTTAAAATGAAGTGATCCATTACGACATGTATTAAAAAAAATAGAGCATCATTCTAGCTAAAAATTTAGAACAATGATATGTGTCCACCTTTAATTTTTATATAGTCATTTTCTCTTTAGTTCTCTATTCTCATCACATCACTAGCATAGCACATCTATCACTTCATCATTTATCTTCATTTCTCCCTAACGATATAGAATAAATAAGGGTGTCCATGAAATATTTTTCAAGAACTTACTCTTGAACTCCTACTATACATATGGCTGTGTATTTTATTGTAATTTTCAATTATTAACTTTTTCTAGTAACAACTATTAAATTTGTAAATTAACAATCGCGTAACTCTATTTTTATTCATCTTAATTAGGCTTTTATAAGAGAGGCACAATCAAACCAGAGAAAAAGGATGATGGTTACCTCAGGTGCACCAGACATTATAAAATACAAGCCTTTCACAGGATGGTTTGCCAAAGCCATAGGTTCCACTGGCCCAATCAAATTGGACATGACAACACTTGAGTTTCTCAATGTACCATATAGATGTTTAGCAACTGCCTGCAACACATGTTTTATAGGTCGAGTCTTTCAAAAACATGAATCAAAGCAAAGAGAATAATCTCAGCAACACTTATTTTAACATTTTTTTTAATACTCATTCTTTTAATGTGTGAAATACATGTGAATTGCATTCACTTTCAATGTGGTACGACTCACATTAATTTATTTAATGAAAGACTCAGTATAAGAAAAAGTGTGTTAAAATAGGTATGACAGGTATTACTCAATAACATATTAAGGGTTTGTTTACTTTCTAGAGCAATTCTTGTGTGGACACAAGGATTTAGATACATAAATTGGCCACACCGTCGTAAAAAAGTATTCACATAATTATTTCACTTTTTTTTTCTCATTTCAACTTATAAATATAGGACAACATAGATCCAATGTTTTACTCACCACCTTTTTAAAAAAATTAAAAATAGATCAATCATTTTAAGAAATTTTCAAAATGTTAAAACATTGTTTTCATTCTTTTTTAGTTTGTCTTTCACTCTCTATTACAATATATACTATATGAGTCCTCCATCTCTTTGTTCACAATTCAAAATAAACAATTTCTTAAAAGAAAATATAAAATATTTTGTAGAAATAAAGAAGTTTAAAGGAGGAACTTTTCCCACCCCAAAATTACTCCAAATGTACACATCTGAAGGGAAAAAAAATGTTTTTGTACAGTCTTCTAGATGCATATATACTTTCAAACAAATCAAGAACTTTAGACTTGTTTAGATGTGTACTTTTTAAATCATGTTTTTTTAAAAATATATATATATATATATATATAGATATATATATGTGTGTGTGTGTGTGTGTGTGTGTGTGTGTGAGATAGGTAAAGTTGCTCACAAAGACTAATTTACATATATACACCTACCTCATGCCCTCTTAATTTCAGCTGCATATCTAAAAGCCATTCAGTGAGAAAAACAGTGAAAGTACTTCTCTTCCTCTTGATTATTTTTTGTGCTTTCCAAACAAAATCTAAAGGGTTAGATAGGCTGGCTTGGCTTAATTTTGGGATTGGTATATGTAAGAAAGAAATATGATTCCCCCAAGGAGATTTTGAATCAGCCTTGGTCATATCTTGGATTGATTGGTAACTTCCAATATTCCTGGTACTAAGCAACACCAATCCTGTTGAATTTGATGTTCTTGCCTTATTGTCAATCTCTTGCATGTATAGCCTAATCCCATAGAAAATTACCCCAGTAATCACATCATTTATTGTCTGCAATACCAAAAAACATTATGTTAGAACTAATTTAGCTTAATGTAATGAAATATACATAGTCCGACTATAATTAATAAACTATAACTAAGGTGACCCAACAAATTGTATGAACATATATATAGATCCTCTACCGCTACAGTAGGGTGTTGCCGCGGTAGGGACATTATGTCGATACAGCGACAACACCATATTGCAGCGCTAGAGGATCAACCAATACACAAATTATATATAAATTAATCTTACCACTCCAAGCTTAGACTTGATTGTTATGATTTCGTCGAGAGAGAATGATAGGTTTGATAGTGCACAAGGCAGAAACTCTGAACCTTCCTCGCCATTCCATATAGGTGATTTATCATCTTCAATTATTGAACTTTTCAATATACTCCATCCAAAATCAGAGATTGAATTGAAAAGGGAGAATATGGTTGAAGGGAACCACTTGAAAAAGCCTCTCTTGGGAGTCAACAATTGTGATGACTTGCGGTTAGGAAAAGACAAAGGAAGAGAAGGATCATCAGCTCTATGAAGACAAGAAAGAAGAGCACCCATGAGAGAGTAACCATCACCAAGTGCATGATGAAGTTTGAATATTATGGTGTAAGCAGCATTGCTTGTTGGATACTTGATAACATGGATTTCCCAAAGGGGTTTGTCTTTTGGTGTCCTTTCTATTAATATCTTTGACACATAATCATCAAAATCTTGATCAGAGAATTCATTTGACTCATTTTTGGGGAACACTGGAACCTTAAAATGATCTTTTGGGTTTACCTCTACTTTTTTCCATTTCATATTTCCATCTTTATCTCTCACCTATATACATGGTTGCATGCATATGCACATGTTAATATTTGTTATATGAAAAATATGTAAGGAAATATAAACACTAAAACACATAAAAAAGTACGTACTATTATGGAGGAGAAGCGCGGATTGATAGGTAAGAAAACATGTTGGATCAAATACATAGCTTGAGAGTCATCAATTGGAATTTCTAATTCCAAAAATCCGAAAACATATGAACATAGGGGTGGTGTGTTGAAGTATTGTCCACTTGGACTTACTGGCTCAGTTACATCTTCAAAGTTGTCCATTGATTATACTATGCACTATGCACTTGTATTTTCAAGGTTGGCACTGGGTACGTACTTATAGCATGCCAGCACAATTTGATTGGATCCTCACATCTGGTGTGACATTCATGCCAGCACAATTTCATTATATTTCCATAATTTGTTTTACATAGTCTCACACCTCTTCTTTTGTCATAAAAACAAAAAAGAAGATAAAATTGCAAATTTGAATATATTTTCATTTCCTTTTGATCATAAACGTGGCTCTTGAAGGGGTAAAAATTGTACTAGTAGCTAGCAATGAGTAAATGAGCCACATTCGTACTTAAATTTGTATGGTCACACGACTGACATGGTGATTAATATGTCAATAAATTGTGATAAATGTCGCCGGCAATATGTACGAAAATGATTAATTTTGACCTGCTTCAACCAAAAATTCAAACCATGCACAGTCTTTTTACATTCAAGTAAAAAAATAAAACTACCTCTTATTAAACTCTTGTTTTTCTATCTTTGGTCATCGAACACGTAACTAATTCATAAAACCCTACTTGAGTTTTTATTTTTATTTATGTTGTTAGTAAATGATTGAATGATATTGTGTTTTTTTTATGACTTCACATATTATGTTTATAATTATTAAAAAAAAAAAACATTGTGTTTATAAATTCATGCCGATCGACTTGGACATTAATTCGAGCACCGCTTAAATGGTTTCAAGGGTACAATTTTCTGTTATTTTATTGAGGTTGCTGCAGCGAAAGAATTAATGTACAACTATACCCTATATGATTTGGCTGAATCAGGCCCCTTCTTGTCTTGTCTTGTATCATAAACCAAATCATTTTGGATTTTATTTTAACCCTCAGTTCTCAAGGTAAAGAGATTGTAATATTGGGACGTAAGTAAAGTTTAACATAAATTGTTTCATTAGGAATTGATTTGGATCATCTTGCTTGATAAAAGTTCTGTTTTTATTTTAAAAAAAAGGAAAGCTGCTCAATAGGTGCCCCAAATGCTCATGTGCTCCTCGAATTTCCAAAAAAAAAAAAATCATAATTTGTAGTTTCTGGATTATTTGGGGGCTAAGTTTTGATCGCTCGGTTTTGAGAGTTACGACCCGACCCTATCCAAAAGCCCCTCATTTGTACTACATTTTTCCGTCACCACCTATGTTCCTATTCCATCTATCCAAGTTTGAATTTTTTCCGGTCCTGGTTTGGGTCCTAATTCCCGAACCATTCATCCCATGTAATTTTTTCTTTAATTTTGTTGTGTTATTTTATGAGTTTTAGTATTGTTGTTTAATATTGTTGTTGGATTGTGTTGTTAATTATTTTTGAAAATACAAGTGATTGTTGAATTATGTGTTTGGTAGTGTAAATTTTGTTTAAGTCTAATACAGGAGTGGATCAGATTCTAACTATCTATCCGTTCTCGGGCTGTAACTTCTTATCCAAGGTTAAATGGAATTGAGGGCATATAGGGTCTTAACTCTCGAATCAGAGCGATCGGGAGTTACAAACTGAAAGACGGGCTTGTTTGAAATTTGAGAGGTCTGTGAGAATTTTGAGGTGTCTATTGAGTAGTTTCCAAAAAGTAGTGACATAGTCTCAAATAATGATCCAAGCCTAGGTCATTGTGGAGCTCATACTTGACACATTACTATCTTGCATGTGCTGCATTTGTCTTATTGAATGAAATGACACCTAACCTTATTGCAAGAAATACATTTGCTTGTATGAATAACAAATCGTTTGATGCATGTAAATTTTTGAGAGTGGGCTTGTTGCATGTAATTCTATTAGTTTTCCTTCTCCTATAAATAAGAGTTCATAATGTACATCCATCCCCAATCAAATAATAGAAATCAAGTCGGTATTCTTTTAAAACATATTGTCTCATTTTCTTTTTGGTTTTGATCTAAATAGTGTACACCATTGTTGACCTTATTGAAGCTCACTTGCATTATTATGAAACTAGCGGATTTCCGCTGTTTTTATTGTGCTAACTTTCCGTTGTTTTTATTGCGCTAAAGCGTGTAGATTATCAACGATATTTTATTGAAATTTTGCGTGTAAATTACAAACAATATTTTATATAAAAAATTATATAGATTAAAATTATAGGTATAGATATTTGTGACTTTCAAATGTAAAAAACTCGACAAACCATATTTATTTTTTTCAATGACAACAATGATATAACAAATATAATAAAAAATTAATATCTTTTTTAATAACACCAACAATATAACATTATTATAAGAAAATTTGTGTGAGTGTACAATTAAAATAAAAAAAATAAAAAAAAACAGTCTAAAATCTCTTATTCTCTTTGTATATAGAGATATGGAACAAGCCACGGCACCAACCTAAAATAATAAGTCTTGCCAAAAAAACCAAATATAATAAGGAGTTCCTATAATAAGCCTCGAAACTTAACCAGATGAACACAATAGACAACAAAAAAATATAGTTAAATATACTTCCAGTTTCTATGAAATTGGAGCCTTTTAAATTCAGTTCCTATTAAAAGAAAGAAATTTTAGTCCTTTATATGTTTACCATTTTCTATACATTAATCCCTCCTGACAAGTTGTTGCTGACTAGACAGACTAACAGAAGTCCTGGTCCTAACAGAAACCCTGGTCTCAACTATATCTTCTACACCTATTTTTTTGCAACAGATCTACCTCTGTCTAATGATGTGTCAAAAGTTTACCTCACGTCTCTAATTACATTTCTTATCGTTTCAGCGAACCACCTCCCCTTTAAACCTTCGTAGCCAAGACAGACTCTCAGTAGTCAATGCATGGATGATTTAACAATAAGAATAAAAAATATAATTCTTATATTTATAGTGTCTAAAAGTTTGTAAAACAATTTACAATATGGGCGAAAAATGAAATTATGACATTTTACAAGTACTGTAAATATATTTAAACTTTTCTTCAATGTAAGCTCGGAAAATAGAATAACTCTATCAATGTTCCGAGCTTACATTGATAGAGTTATTATAAATTAGAATAGAATTTAGGTTCCCTACTTATTGTTGAAAATAGTCTTGACAAATAATAAAACTTATCTTCGAACTCACATTGAAAGCCTCCTTTGGCCCTCTCTTTATAGATGGTTTAATTAATCATTGTTTAGCTGGGAATCTCCATTGATGCCTTGGATATGACCTCAAAGGCTCTTACCATGCACAACTTGAACTTTTGCTCATCAATAAAACCTTTCTGTGTTTTCAAAGTAATTCTTAATATGCTTGTATAGCTCATAACTGCAATATTTATGCTCTGAAACCACAAAAGAGAGCATGTTATATAAACACAATTTTCTATGGATATCTCAATAAAAATTAATATTACCTGCAGATAAAGCTAACTAGCATTTTTTTTAAACCTCAATATAAGAAGACTCTACCTCCTTTATAAATTACTACCGAAAAGACAAGCACGTCACGTCTATCCGCATATTTTATATATATGTGAACTTATTTAAGTTCCTTTTTAATATTAGTTTTACATATTTTGAATATAAACTTGAATTAAAAAAATTATTCAACTAAAATTGTTGGTGTTCGTTGAAAATATACATGTTAAAGAAATTACATGTTGCTTAGAATTATAAAGGAAGAGGTAGTGCAAAACAAATTAAACAAGGTTGTTTTTTAAAGTGTAAGACAAACAATGTTGTTTCTTGAAGTGCAAGACAAGCAATGTGGTTTCTTAACTTGTTCACTTTCTCGCCTGACAAGTCTTGTAGGCCACAAGGTTGTTTCTTGAAATGCAAGACAAGAAAGGTGGTTCCTTTACTTGTTTACTTACTTGCTTGACAAGTTTTGAAGGCCACAAGGCTTATTCTTAAAATGCAAGACAAGTATAACACTGCTTATATATAGACTCTAATTCTTCGTTGCAAGATGAACTCAATTAGAAGCACTTTAAGTTTATATCTAACTCGTTTATTTATCTTATAATCATATGTTAGAGTGTCGAGAGGGGTAGGTTGGATTTTCTTTGGAGAGTGTGGGTATATTGGGGTTGTGGGGTGGTCGAGGGTAGTTGATGTGTTGTAACAATTTTCACATAGTGTTATTATCTAGCTGTCATTATACAACGTTCATAGTTTTTTCTCTGCTTTGGAGTTTCTACGTTATAGTGTTCCTGTCATGTTCTTTTATTTTCTATATGTCTGTTCCCAACAATTGGTATATGTAGGTTCGATTTCGTGGGGTGTAATAAGTGTTTTTTGGGAAAGGTTTTAGCTTGCTGCAATGTCAAACTTTTCAAGTGCAATGAAGCTTGACACAGAGAAATTTGATGCAAGAATCAATTTTAATTTGTAGAAAATACAAGTCGAAGATGTGTTGATACAGTTACGATTCGATAAGGTGTTGAAAGGAGCCATTTCCAACATGGACAATGAGAAATGGGAAAAACTAGATTTTAGAGCTTCAAGTACAATATGCTTGTCCTTGGCTAAAAATATTCTTGCGAATGTTTTTTGTAAGTCGTCATCCAAGGAGTTTTGAGAAAAACTTAAAAGGATATATCAAGCAAATGGTATCTCAAATCGATTGTTGTTGAAGGAGTAGTTGCATATCTTACGCATTGATGAAAATACAAAAGTATTTGATCATCTAAGTAATCTTAATGGTGTTGTCTCTTAATTAGAAACTATTGAGAGGAGATTGAAGATAAATATAAAGCCTTGAGACTCATATGGTCTGTTTCATCATCTTGTGAGCATATTAAGCCTGTTTTGATATATGGGAAGAAAACTTTGACTTTTGAAAAAGTTTCTAGCAAAATTATTGTTGAAGAAAGAAGATTGGAAGGTGAAAATAACACTTCATCAAACTTAGTTTTGTTAGCTAAAGGTGGGACTTATGTGTAGAAAGGCAATGGCATGATTTTGAGATGTTGGAAATGTGGAAATCATGGGCATGTAAGGGATAAATGTCCTGATGGAGAAAATTCATAAAACGGCTCTGGGTCAAAGGCTAGTAATGTCTCCCTCACTATGGGAGATGGTTATATTTTCTGAAAACTGAAAGTGTGTCATGATCGTATTTTCGTGATGCCATGGCAAAGGAAGAGTATTGGTAGACAGTTAGTGCAAGTGCATGTATTAACATTGATACAAAATGTGTGGTATGAGAATGTCAATGGTTGAAGAGCATCCTGCCAACATGGAAATTGCACCATAAGTTTTCAGCTTGATTTTAGACATGTCGAAATTCTTAGGGGGTTTAGTTTTGAGTGAAGTATACTCCTTTTAATGAAGTATGGTAGTTATTTTGAGCTATGATTGTCAAAGAAGACAGTGTAAAGTATTCTTGGAGTGGCTTATCTTCAAGTGATTATACTCTTTAGAGTGGTTTAGATTCAAGTGATTATACTCTTTATGGTGGAGTATGATAGTTCTTTTGTACTATGATTGTCGGTGATGACAATGGAAGTGAATGTATCATTTTCAGGCAAGGTACATATTGCTGGTGTTGGTTAAAATACACATGTTGAAGAAGTCATACATTCCTTATAATTATAAATAAGAGGTAGTGCAAGACAAGTAAGGTTGATTCTTAAAGTACAAGACAATCGAGGTTATTTCTTAAAGTTACAGACAATCAAGGTGGTTTATTCACTTGTTTACTTTCTTGATTGGCGATTCTTGTAGGCCACAAGGTTGTTTCTTGAAATGCAAGACATGCAAAGTAATTCCTTCACTTGTTTAAGTTTCTTTTTCGGAAAACTTTTCCTCTCATAGCATTGTTTCCTTTTTGTGGCCGGTAAGATAATGATAACCCTTCCCTCGTTCTCTTCTCTCTTTTCTAACCCTATATTATGATGCCAAGACACTAACTCTCCCTCAACCACCAACGCTCATTGTTAGAAGACTCTCTCAAGTTAATCGTCTTCCACCTCATTCAACACTTCTAAATAAAGTTGCTACGGTTTCTACCTCAATTGCAAAAAGGACCACCAAGCGCCCCTAGAAAGCCACCATGGTAACCTTGTGTTCTGGTCACTCCATCATTGCCCATTTGTGATGGGGTTTTTATGTTTTTCTTGTTATGTTTCTTTGTAGTTTATTGTTATTTTTAATTTATTTCAAGATTGTACTTGATGTGTTTGATGAAATTTCAAAGAATGGTTCGTTTTGTCAATATCATATTTTAAGTAAGGGATTTATGGCAGCTATCACAAAACTCAACATCTCTTGGCCTCATAAATTATTTGTCAACATGTGGTTGAATTGATCTCAAATACCACTTATAGTCGTATGAGCGAACACCAACAAATAATTTTTTCCCAAAGATAGATAAATTTAAAGACTGTGGATCTTACATTATTCTTAACCATTGGCCATATCTTAAAGAAATTTGTTGGGTTTTTAGGAATAAGGTTTTTGTTTGTTAAATTCTGGCTGGCTTTTGAAATGTTTTTGTGTATCTTTAGCATGTTTTTGGTTTTCTTAATCACTAGTATTTACCTCAAAATATGGATGACAAATGTTCCAACGCGTAATTGTTTAGATTAAACTATCATTATTTTTTTTGTAAATCGAGTATCTTTTATGAGAGCAATTGCAAAGACTAATTCATCGATTCAGGTAAGACCATAATGGAGGGGAAAAAAACTACCTCAAAAGATTTAACACTCTTGTATTTATAAGGTTAGATTTAAACTCAGAATCTCTAATCATCTCTTATATTATTTTTTGTAAAAAGAGAAAAACTATTGGTTTTTTAATTAATAATCATACCTCTTGTAAAAAGAGAAAAACTATTGGTTTTTTAATTAATAATCATACCTCTTTTTCTATTCGTAGTTAATTAATCTTTTTTAGAAGAGAGAAGGTATCCAACTAGAGAGTTAAGATGCTGGTTACCTCAGGTCCACCTGTCATTGTAAAGTACAAGCCTTTCACAGGATGGTTTGCCAAAGCCATAGGTTCCACTGGCCCAATCAAATTGGATATGACTACACTTGAGTTTCTCAATGTACCATAGATATGTTTAGCAACAGCCTGCAACATATTTTGAGAGCTCAACCCTTTCAAAAACATGAAGCAAATAAAAAACTAGGGGAGGAAATTTTTTCACCTCCAAATCATTTCAGATGTACACATAAAAAAAAAAACACAATTTTGTATTTCTCAAAGAATCAAGAAATTGTGTCTCCTTCATATGTGTACTTCTGAAAGACTGAAACCATGTATGACTTTTAGAAATATAGGGTGAGTAAAGTTGCTCTCAAAGGCTATAATATACATATATATATACCCACCTCATGTCCTCTTAATTTCAGCTCCATATCTAAGAGCCATTCAATGAGAAAAACAGTGAAAGTATTTCTCTTCCTCTTGATTATTTTTTGTGCTTTCCAAATAAACTCTAAGGGGTTAGATAGGCTGGTCTTGCTTAACTTGGGGATTGATACATGTAAGAAAGAAATATGGTTCCCCCAAGGAGATTTTGAATCAGCCTTTGTCATATCTTGAATTGATTGGTAACTTCCAATATTCCTAGTACTAAGCAACACCAATCCTGTGGAATTTGATGCTCTTGCCTTTTTGTCCATTTCTTGCATGTATAGCCTAATTCCATAGAAAATGACCCCAGTAATCACATCATTTATTGTCTGCAGTACAAAAAAAATATTATAAATAATTTAGCTTAATTTGATGAAACATATATAGTACCACAATTGAAAAATTATAATTAAAGTGACCCCAACAAATTGTATGAACTTGGATCCTCTACCGCTGCAATATGGTTTTGTAGTATAACGCTGCAGTTGTATCAACCATTAGGCTTAGAGAGGACTTGTTTTTGAGCGGAATGGTTTAGACCTTGAAATTCTTTAGGCTTCGACCGCCAGTCTAGTCCTATCCTAATAGATTGAGCCTAGACTCTGCACCTCCGAAAAAACCAATCTCTCTCTCAATCTAACGATCGATACATATGCAAGTTGTATAGCGAATTGTAAACTTATATAAATTAATCTTACCACTCCAAGCTTAGACTTGATTGTTTTAATTTCATCAAGAGAGAATGATAGGTTTGATAGTACACAAGGATGAGACTCAACTCCTTCCTCACCATTCCATATAGGTGTTTTGTCATCTTTAATCATTGAGCTTTTGGCTATGCTCCATCCAAAATCAGTGAAGGAATTGAAAAAGGAGAATATGGTTGAAGGGAACCACTTGAAAAAACCTTTCTTTGGAGATAACAATTGTGATGGTTTGCGTGAAGGAAAAGATAAAGGAAGAGAAGGGTCATCAGCTCTTTGAAGACAAGAAAGGAGAGCACCCATGAGAGAGTAACCATCACCAAGTGCATGATGAAGTTTGAATATCAAAGTTCCTTCAGCATTGCTTGTTGGATATTTAATCAAATGGATTTCCCAAAGGGGTTTGTCTTGTGGTGTTCTTTCCATCATAATCTTTGACACATAATCATCAAAATATTGATCATATAATTCAATTGATTCACTTTTAGGGAATATTGGAACGTGCATATGATCTTCAGGTTTCACCTCTACCTTTTTCCATTTCATTTTGCCATCTTTGTCTCTCACCTATATAAACATGTAAAATATATATGTATATACAAGTACATGTTAGTATTCCTCATAAAAGAAAGTACATGTTCGTATTTATTATATGAAACTTGTAAGGCAAAATAAACACAACACTTGTAAAGTACCATTATGGAGGAGAAACGTGGATTGATAGGTAAGAAGACATGTTGGAACAAATACATAGTTTGAGAATCATCAATTGGAATTTGTGATTCCAAAAATCCGAAAACATATGAACATAGGGGTGGTGTGTTGAAGTATTGTCCACTTGGACTAACTGGCTCTGTTACATATTCAAAGTTATCCATTATAGTATTATATGCACTATGCACCCTATTACAAAGTAGAGACTAATTAACTTGAATGTTATGAAGATTGAACACTTGTATCTGGTACTTATAGCAGCAAATAACTTTCTTTTTGTGAATTAACATAACTCCTATTTATAGGTACATCAAAGCGTAAGTAGTCGATTACACAACTCCTAATAATATTTGTATAATCATTTCGTGACAATTTTTGAGATAAACTTCTTGTTATTTCTTCTTATCGGTCAAAAACTAGATAGAAAAATGAAGATAGAATAAAAATACAATGTAAATATAAGAAAGTTGTTCAAAAATTATACCAAAATGATTTTACAAAGATGCTTTATCTCCTATGCTACAATACTACTAATAGTAAATAGATAATTGAGCAATCAATTCCTCTCTTAAAAAAAATGACCAATCATTTGATGAAGTTATATCATTTGATTTCATACAGAGCAAGTTGGTGGGCAGTAAATCTGTGACTGTTTTAGACTCTAGAGTTCTGAGTTTGATTCTTATACAACAATAATAACCAAATTTTATCTCACTAAGTAAGGTCATTTACATCAATCACATTACATCATAACGTTATTTCTTAGTAGTTTGCTTTACATAACCTCGCTTTCATAATTTGCCATTTTTTTTTTCAAGTAAGTTAGTGGTTAGAATTTTCCCTTTTTTCAAGATGAATAAGTGAGGTGTTCGGGATTCGAACTCCAGTCCCTGCATATAATAATGCATGTCACTGTCAAGTGAGCTACGCTCACGGGGACATAATTTGGCAAAAAAAAAACCTGAAACTTATTTATTTTATATAATTGAATGCATCAAAGAAAATAGAAAATCTCATTGTTTTGTTCAATACTAATGAGGCTAGCAAGAGTTCAACACTCCTATTGTTTTATTCAACGTGGGTTGTGATCTTGATTTTTTTTTGGAATTAAGCCTTCATATATATCAACAAAAAAGATCAGTGAATTTCTTTTTCCATCCCACATTCTGAAAACTCTTTCATTTTTTTAATTTTATAATTTAAACATGTAAAAAGGTTTGAATTCTAAAATCCAAACAAATGAAGGGTCTCTAAAAAGTGTGAGATGGGAAAAGAAATAGTAAAAAAATATAAGGAGAGTCTTTGTTTTTTTGGTTTTTTTTTTAGACATTTGTTTTTTTAGTTTTTTTTTTTTACCATGATTTGTTTTTATAGTTGATACTTGAGAGGGATGACCTTGGTTTTTTGCAGTAGTTTGTATGTTTAGAAACACAATTTCATAATTGAGACCGTATTTGATATAAAAAAAACAAACAAAAATCCACATATTTTTTGGCGATGGTAGTGACAACAACATTTAATTCCTTCAACCAATATTGTAGCCTAATTAAAGCTTTGAAATGATTAATTGACGTTTTCTGATGTCTTTTATATATGTATAAAATTGTTTTTAAATACCCTCAATTGTAGTAATAATCCATTATTTGCCCTACTCTGAATGTGACAACCTAAGTGTGGAAATCATTCAGTAGCTCATGTATGTCTACAGGTAGCTCTCAGTTGCTACGTTATTAATTAATATAATTAATAATCTACGTTTTTGTACAGCTTTCAAATCAGAATTTTTATTAATAAGTGAATGTCACTACTTAACAACGAAAGGATGGCAAGGAAAATTAATGGAGTATTTGATAACAATGCCTTTTGGTTCGTTGGTGGTTATGTATCAATTTTAAGTGTTATTATCGTTGTCTCTAAATTAAGGCTTAGATGAAAATAACAACAAATGGCTTTTTTTTCTTAACAAGAGGGCCGAAGCATGAGGAAAACTTAACTTACCATAACAATGTCAGCTAACAATAAGGATCTGTTTGGTTCGAGAGTTTTGGAGGGGCGGAGAGGGGAGATTTTTAATTTGAAGTGTTTGGTTCAATTTTTAGAAGGGAAGGGGAGGGAGGGAAGTGGAGGTGAACAAATCTTTTTAAAATTTGATTGCATTGCCATAAATTATCCTTAAATTAATTTTAAATCTCAATATTAACCTTGTAACAACTTTTATTATTATTTATTATTATTAGGTTATCTTATTCTTATAACAATTATTATTATTATTATTTTGTTTTTTTTTTAACAACTTTTATTATTATATTATCTATAACTCTTATTTGTTACATCTAAAACCACTTCTACTACTTCTTTGTTGATGTCAACGACCTTATTATTATTATCTTATTTTAATTCAACTTATTATTGTTTGTTGATCCTTTTTTTTTAATGTTAATTCACCGGTTTGATGTCGTATTGTGAAAAATATATGAGACAGTTTGAGATAAAATAAGCAGCTTAGATGTGTGTTTGTCATTGGTTGATCTTTGAAATTGTAAAATCAAGTAGTTTCTTTTATTTAATTAAGTTTAAGGGTAAAACAATAAAATAATTTTAAAATCCCTCCCCCTCTCCTTGTGAATCAAACACGTTTTTAATTAAAATATCTCCC
>Ga0315913_1003260_pt1 | contig 19454 bp, 9 predicted proteins | sample MpolsnodulesMG_FD_207736 | JGI IMG/M metagenome (GOLD analysis project Ga0315913, IMG submission 207736) | Medicago polymorpha root nodule microbial communities from Los Angeles, California, United States - small nodules | ecosystem: Host-associated > Plants > Roots > Nodule | place: USA... | reverse complement strand
ATAGGTCTTAAGTATTAAAGAAGTGTTGATTATAAGACTAGTAACTTCTTTATTTCAATGAGTAGGAAACTTTAAAGTTTAATTGTACTTGCACTCGAGATTAATATTTCATATCATACGTGCTAGAACTGAAACAAAAAGGTAAGTAACATAGATCTTTTGCTTCATCCTTGTATCTTATTAAGAACTTTGCAAAACTAGTAACGTAAATCCACGCGAATGTCTTCTTAGATAGGATGAAGTACCTAAAATAAATCTTGTCTTCTAAATTAATTTTCATGAAGTTCGAATTATATTGACAATTTAGGAACACATGTTTTTTTTCTTCTCTGGAATGAATATATGAAAATGTTTCAAGTGTAGAAAATAATTTGTTTTAGTTTCTTGTTGATTGAGATTCCTTCTTCCCCCTTGTATAAGTGAATTCTAAGCTGACACACTAAACTAGTTTAAAGTGTGTTTTTTGATGTGCTTGCAAAATGATTGCTTAACGTGTCTACTAGCTTTGCACACAATTACTTTTAGCATGATAAGTATATTACAATCTTGCCTTTCTTCAGCACAAGTGAAGTCAAAATTATGCGTCGAATATGTTAAATCAAAGATTTGAGCCTATGATGTATCCTTGTCATTTCAATCAAGTATACCTTCGGTTATAGATGTATCTGATTGTGTGCTTGCTCAATTTTTCTACTAGTTACTACCATAAATTCCGTTCATTTCTCCTACATTTCTTAACCTTAGATTGAGTTGGATCTTCATCCTTATTATGTTATATGTGTGACTTTTAGCATGTCATTTTACTACAAAGTATGGTTTTACATAAATTGTCTCGAGCAAGAGTGAAATTATTTTCAAAGAGTGAAGATAAAAAATGTAAGTCAACTTAGTACTCACTTTTTCTTTTAACATATGTAATGTCAACTTGAAAATGCTCATAATTTATGATCACTATGTACACAAGCATATCCACCTTTGTGATTAAAAATGATAGGAAGTAGAGTAGCATCTGCGAATAATAAATCAACAGGATATCTAAAATTTATTTCTAGTATGATATCTTGATATTGTGTTTGTCTAGGTAATGATACATAGTTTTCTCAATTAGTTATGATTCTTAACTTGTTTTTCATTCCTTGTTAATTTTTCTTGGAATTTTGAAGCGCTTCATAGAAAGAATGGTTGATGAAAACATGTTGCTTCTAGTTTATAAGTATACCTTCTAGGTAATAATTAGAGTGGCACAGCGGAAGTTTAGTGACTATTAGAAAAGAAATTCTGTAGAAGTTATATAGAAATATGAATCTGAAGCTTAAGCATCAACATTGTAGAAGTTCACAAGGCATTACAAACAAACAAATTTTCTAGCATACCATGTCTCATCGCAAATCCATGAATTGTTTTGCCTGATTTCAAATCTTTCAAATCTGAGCACGCATGCAAAATACTAGACACAGTCACCGAATCCGATTTCACTCCATTCCACCCATTTCTCGACAAACATTAAGACCTTGCTGGGGAAATCTACAATTCACATAGCATGAGGACAGCGAGTTCCAAGTAACCATGTCTCTAACAAGCAAATCATCAAAAACGTGTCTCACTCCCTCAACGGATTTACATCTACCATAGGCATGAAAGAATGCATTACCAATGAAAACATCAGACAATACCCCACACCGAGTTGCATCATCATGAACCTTTGACTCTCAAGGCATCACCAGAAGCAGCACAAACCTTAGCAACAGCCAAGAAAAGAGGTCTGTAGGGTTTGATCCCAAGTGCCCACCTGGAAGCATAGATGTTAATTGCCTCATTTGGAAGGACATGAGTAGTTAAAGAGGAAATAAGTATTGTACAGGTAATTGGGTCTGGTTGAGGAATGTTATCAAACAGTTGGTGGATATGCTCATCTACAATTTTTACAAAAATTAGCTTAGTTTTTTGGATAACTCCTAGCATAACATAATAGTGGCAATGGATGTCAAAAGACTTCTAATAACAAGTGTGGAACATTATGTATATGTACTTGTTCATCAACAACGTTTATAATCATTTGCGCAGTTTTGAACAGCTCTTAGTATAAAATAATAGTGCAGATTTATTTAATTTCTTTTCTTTCTTTGGACTTGTTTTTTGTTTCCTTAAGTGTAGATTGTGAATCCTAAGAAGGTTTCTTATACTATTAATCCCATTTTATCTCCAATATACGTGGCACGTGCATAAATGTTCGCTAATGCTTATAAATTATAATGATGTGACCTCGAAAGAAAATGTCGCGGCGTGTAACAAATGTGATTAGTGATCATAAAGTCAAGAAAGTATGGATTGTTTGTTCAATCTTGGATACGATTTTATATTTTACGATCTTGGTATCCCCTTTCGATCTAATGCACTATCTCGATTTTGACAACCTTGCATGAGAGGTAATTGTGTTAAGCTTTTGATCAAGGGAAAATATGGAAAGAATTTGTAGTGATCTTAAGGTTGGGGAATCAATTGATAGTTACTATCATTTCTCCGTGGTTTGTTACCACCATATTCATCTTAATAAAGATGCTTCGGGTATTGTGATTAATTTTGTTGCCATAGAGACACAAGGCTTACAAGAGATGTATTAACCAATATCTCCAATTGTTTGGAATTAAGTGATGGGTACGTTAAAATTTGAAACATGAAACATAATTCAGTTTCTTCAAGCTGCTGTTAATAAGTTAAGATTCAATTCTAAAATAATTTCAGATTTACAGTTCTAATTCCTTGTAGGCTAAGTCAAAATAAGCTTGGGGAAACAATGTCTCATATCAGTTCAGCTACACTACCAGTTCAACAAAGCAGATTGCATCTCTTAATTGAACCAAACCAACTCCAGGTTACATAAACTTTAAAATGGACTGCACAGTTTATGCGATGAACACGAAAATTGGCATCAGCATCTGCTCTAGAGGATCTGCAGGAGATTTTATTATTGCGCACTCATCATAATAAGTTGGTTTCACATGATATCCTCGTCTTTAGTAACTTTATCATTTAATCTAACAGATAATGTCATCAAATCAGAATGATCAGGTAAAAAGCTAATAGCCCATAAATCACCAATTCTCATGAGATATTGCAAGCAATTCCTTCATTATAAGAATATAATCTTTTCTTTTTGTTTCAAAGGGCCTATTGATGATGAAACTCATACACACTAAGTGCTGAGATGTGGGGGATCACAAATTCAAACTTGCATCCCAACATATCAAATGTCTCTGCCGTCTTTTACCATATCAATTGTACTTATGAGACCATTAAAAGAATATAATCAATCAGGTTCATTAAAAAAAGTAAGGTGCAATTACTAACTTGCTGTTGTTTTTTCTTTGCTGGTCCGGTCTGGAAATATAGTGTTCGTGAAGATAAACGTGAAACCTGTGCTGGTTGTGAAGATATTATATCGACTAAATTACTAATTTGTAGGTGTAGATACTTCAAACAATCATTCTTAGATAAGGAAAATTTGTATGACTTCAATCCAAAAAAATAAAATCATTATATGTAGATTGGTTGGACCTTCTTTTACTTTGAAAACCCATCTCAACATCCGGGTGTGATTTTTCTCAATTGATTGGAATTCTTTTTTCATCCTTCAGTGCTTCATCAAGTGTAACAGGCTCTGCTTCTGCTAACAATGCTGAGTGAACTAGATCATTTATATCCAAATCAGGTATCACGTCTTAACCTTGTAACCTGACAGATGGAGTTCTAGTTATATTTCATTCTCAGTAACTTCATTACTGCTATTTGTATTTTCTGAATACTTCAATTACCTTAGATTTTTCGTTGATCAGATAAATTCATGTCTTTCGCATCTTCTCATTGCTATCAAGTATTTTAAGCATTTTATCCTCCATTATCATGCTATATCCTTTTTCAAGTTACTCTTCATTCCTGGTATATATAACACATTTGTGATGAGTGAATGCTTGTCATCTTTTCTTTTGGTCACCACCTTTCGAATATCTTGTGCAACAAGTTTACTATCATCAACAAACTTCAGAATACTTTTCTTTGATTCATCAAGATTAATGAACCAATTTTTCTTTGAATTCGTTTATCTTTACAATAGTGCTTCAGATCAAAAAGAATTTGTTTATCATTACAATAATATGAGACATTGTTTCATTTGGCAGCAATGCAGGCCATGTAACTTTGCAGATTTAGTCACAAGTCTACTATAGTCCTCTGCACTTCAGCACTTGCTTAGAGCACTGTCCGATAGGAAGTTGAAGTTTCTAAGTATGAAGGACCGATATCTAGAGATATGATGTTGGAAATATACCATTTTATCTCACCCTTCGTCTTAGCTAAAGCAATATCTTTATCTGAACCTTCAATTCAAAGTCTTTGGACATTTCAAAAATGTTATCTTACATTGGAAAAAATAATAAATGATGCATTGATATGTAACGAGTAGTCATAATAGTCCTTCAATGTATCACAATTTTAAAATAGTCTATGATTATGAAATCCGTTAGTCAAAATAGTCCCTAAAATTAAAATACTTTGTTAATATTGTCATATTAATCCTTTAATATATTTACTTATTGTCATATCAATTCTTATAAGTCTTATATTAAAAGAGTTATTGTGAGTATTGAATGATTATTTTAGCGTCGGAGACTATTTTGACTTACAAAGTGCACAGTCAGAGACTATTTTGAAATTTTGATACATTGATGGTCGATTTTGACTACTCCCTCACATTCAAGGACTAAAATAACTATTACCCTATTGATATTTTAAATCAACCACATTTGATTCTTTTTTTGTCAATTTAAAAACTTCCAAGATTTAATTACGAGTGAATAGGCAATTACCCCTCTGAAATTGTAAGTTTCGTCAATTACCCTCCTGAAATTAACAAAACTTCAATTACCCCCTGAAATTGCATAGCGTTAATCAATTTACCCCCTCCGTCAAATTCTTCTGTTAGTCAACATTACTTTTTGCAAATACCCCCCTGAAGTTTTGCACTTATGTGCAAAATGCCCCTGAACTTGAAAATTTATATATTTTTTTCTTATTCTTAAAAGTATTGCATTATCACTGAATTGTGGAGCATATTAGCTAAATTTTAAGGATAAGAAAGAAAAAAGATCAGTTTTATGGGATATGTTGTCCTTTTGGAATTTGCAACTCTCAGAGTTCACCGATATGCAGTTTTAGTCGCACAAAAATCATTTATGCATCAATTGTTTTTTTGTGTACAATTATTACCTTATAGTTTGTTATCACATTCTTAGGAAGGCCAATAAATCCTTGTTTGGTGGTTAAACTTTTTCTCATGTTTTATTTTTCACTTCAATTAATAAACATAAAATGTATTTATATGACTTACAAGAGCATCATATGGTCGTGTCAAAACTTAGTTAATATGCTCCTCAATTCAGTGATAATACAGGCACTTTTAAGGATACGAAGGTGGGTAGTGGTGATGAAGCTGTAGGACCATTGAGAAGTCAAAGAGAGAGTCATGAATTTTTTTTTGGAGATTGAGATTGAGGTTTTGAAGATTTTTGGCAATGAATTGGGGAAGATTTAAATGATATTCATAATTGAATGAAGAATATGGATTTTGGTTAAAAAGGGAATGGAATGATTTCTGGAATTATGGGGGAAGGGTATGAGAAGAAAAACTGCATATATGTTTTAATGGGTTTCAAAGCTTTCTTCCCCATTTTATTTTAATGATTTCAAAACAATCAAAAACTAATATAAAAATGAGTATGGATCCGTTGACACCAGGTGTAAACGGATTCGTTAACACCAAATCTTAACCATTGATTTCATTTAATCCAAAGGCTAATAAATGAAAACTTAAAAGTATCATGTATCATATTTCTTGTGATTTTCATTTCCTAATTTGTTCCGCGGGATTCTCTCTCTTCTCATATTGTAACGAATTCATATGGGTGACTTATTTAGATGAACTGGAATCTGCTTTGAGTTCAAGTATGGTTTTTTGTTTGAGAGTCCGTATGGCTTCAATTCACTGGCTATCAATTGCCATTAACATTGCCAATTTTCAAAGGAATTCAAGTATTCAATTGCCAATTGAATTCAACCTGAATTGATGGAAGCAATTGAAGTTTTTTCACTGAAAAAACAAAAACTGTTCATGTATACATACATAGACAAATTAATGTACATGTCACTCGATGATGTATATGATTAATTCAATTTTGTTTATGTGAACTCTTTTTATTAGGGTGCAAGTGAATTCACTTTATCTCACACCCACCCACTACGGAAATAAGAAATACAATGAAGAAAACTTGTGAAAAATGGTACACAAAAAAATGAGCATGATAAAATGATTTGGAAATTGATAATAAGAGAAAGAGAAAGACGGTAGAGAAGAAGATGAAGGGGATGAAGAAAGAGGAGAGGGTAATAGCCGAAACAAATTAGGAAATTGCAAATACTAAGAGAGAAAATTGATGAAACAAATTAGGAAATGAAAATCTAAAAAGATATACTACATTATATTCTTAAGTGGTTCACATGATATTCTAAAAGAATAAATATAAGCCTTTAGATCAAGAGAAATCAACGGTTAAGATTTGATGTCAACGAATCCGTTGACACCAGCCAACGGATCCTATCTCTATAAAAATAAATAAAAACTTTTTTTATTTATTAATTTATTTAAATCAAATTAAATTCACATGTACCGTTTATATACGATCAGCAAATAGTGCCAAATAAGTAAGAAACTGGATCTAGAGACTATTTTAAAAAACAAAATATTTTGTAGGGATGGATTTCAAAAATAATTTTACTAGGGACTAAAACTCAAACTCGCTATATTTGCAGGGATTAAAAACATATTTTAGCCGTTTATAAATGATTGACAAAAAAAAAATCAAGTGTGGTTGGTTTATAGTATAATCTGTGAGCATGATTAATCTAGTGGTTCTGAAAGGTCATGCAGCGGTAGAAGACCTATTAAGGTCTCCCACCCTAGACAGAGCCGACTTTTGAGCGCATGTTTCTTTTTACAAAAGTGCGTTTTATTAAAATGAAAAATCAAATATTCCAACATGGTCTGGTCTGTGCATATTGGAGCCAGGTTGTGTTATGCTTATCTTCAATCAAATTTGATTTGGATGATATAATTCAGAGATATTTCGCTCAGCATGGTAACGATTTTAACATCAAACATGTTTAATCTCATAAACAGAAATTAAACATTTATTTTTAAGAGTTTCTTTGAAGCCGTAAATAAATTATAATTAGGATACAATTCAATTAATCGTGGGTTACAAGTTTATGAGCTACCCGTCCTACTCTATCTCATCTCATTTTTCAAATGACAAGAAATCCACCACCTTGTTGTTGTTGTAGTTAGAAGCCATTGTTAATCAAAACCATCTTCCTTCCAATATTGTTCTTTGCGAACAACTTTTCCGCCATTGTCTTACACTCAAACTTGTTCGATGTTTACCCCCGTCGGATTTGTTTTTTTAACGGCTGAAATAACAAAAATGTGGTTTTGGGCCTTCAGATCAGCTAAATTCACCCCTACTTGATTGCAAAGCTATGAGATATGTTCGTGAGCTTTGAGTTTTTTTTTTTCTTTTCAAAAAGGTAAAATTCGAGTCAATCCGACATCGGATGTCAAATCTGCACTATTCCAAGCGATCATTTCATACGCGCCACTTCATCTTCGATACACACCACCAATTTGCCTACATCATTTTTTTAGAAACGAGAAATTGTGTACTTCAATCCACACTCTAACATTTTATCATTATATTATCATTACTTTTATATAGGTGACAGACAGTTTTATTTTAATCTTTAGATAAACTTTTGCTAATAATCCTAAGGTACGATACTAAAGGGTTAATAGTATTTTACCCCCTGTAATATAGGTCATTTTCTGTTTTACATCTGGAAAATATTTTTTTTGATTTACCCTCCTGTAAAATATTTTTATTTTGATTTACCCCTAATAGGTCATTCAAAAACCAATCTTTTATTTTTTCTTCAAAAATTCTGAGGGGTAAATTAAAACAAAAATATTTTACAAAGGGTAAATCAAAAGAAATATTTTACAGGGTGTAAAACCGAAAATGACCTATATTACAGGGTTAAAGCACCGTTAACCCCGATACTAAAAGCTGACGAAGGAAACAACTTTGAATTTCATGGGAGACATAGAACTTTGTAGAGTGAAGAATTCAAGCATGTAACAGTAAGAGAGGATGAGAAGATGGAGCTGGCAAAGCTCTTGGATCGTGTTCACATCCCCATCAAGGAAAGTTTGGAAGAGCCAAGTGCCAAAATCAATGTTTTACTGCAAGCTGGCAATGTCAGTCAGATGGAGGATGATCTTGACAGTGTCAGTCAGATTCAGATGGAGGATGATCATAGCATGTGTGTTGTTTATATTACACCCAAGCTCTTGCCAATGAACTCTATCATGATTGGGAGAAGAAATTTGGGGGCGGTCTCAATCAGATCATAATCTGGAGGACAAGATTGATGAAAAGATTCGAATTGTGGCTTTGTCAACTTCACTTGCAAATGCAGAGGATTTGGGAGAATGGATTGGAGCTACCTCCCGTTGTGTTTTCAACTTTCCTCTTGATAATTCTTCGGAAATTCACATTCAGGGGGTAGATGTTGCAAATTTTGAGGCTAGGATGCAGGCAATGACCAGAGCAACTTACACTTCTATTGCTCAACATGCCAATAATGGGAAACCTTCTATTGTCTTTGTACCTACAAGAAAGCATGCTCCACAGGTGGCTTTGGATTTGAACATACTCAGGTGCAGACAGTGGCTAGAAGCCTCTTTTGCAGCAGTACATAGAAGGGCTTGAACCTTTTATTAACAAGATTAACGATGAAATGTTAAAAACCACTTTACGTAAAGGGGTTGGATACTTGCTTGAAGGCTTAAACGCTCTTGATCATGACATGGTGACACAATTATTCCAAAATGGTTATATTCAAGTTTGCATTATAACCAGTTCCATGTGTTGGGGTGTAAAATTGTCAACTCATTTGGTGGTTGTGATGGGCACACAATACTATGATGGGCTAGAGAACGCACAAGCAAATTACCCTATCACTGATTTGCTGCAAATGGCGGGCAATGTCAGCCATGTCGACAATTGTGGAAAATTTGTCATCCTTTGTCATGCACCTCGTGAGGAGTACTACAAGACATTTTTGTGTGGGTCATTTCCAATTGAAAGTGTTATTCAACACTTTTTACATGATAGCTTACTTGGTCAACTTGAACCACATCGTACCTACTATAAGGCAAATGCAATAGTAGATTGTCTTGGAAACACCTTCATGTACAAGCGCATGAAAAACTGCCAAGGAGTTAGTTACACAGATATGAGTGTTCACCTCTCCGAGTTAGGAAATGATATGGTGACTGACTTGCAAGCAAAAAACTGTGTTGGTGGCATTGATAAGTTTTTTACTACTGAACTTGGAAAGATGGCTTCAAAATTTTGCATCAGTTACAAAACCATGGCAAGCTTTTCTGCATCTTTGACACCAGCAACAACTAACTTTAAGGATCTTTTGAATATTTTATCCAATGCATCAGAGTATGATGTACTGCCAATTAGACTTGGAATAGAAGAAGAAAAAGAGATATGCTGGCTCCTTAACAATCAGAGATTTTCTTATGAGAACTCTATAGTTAGAGATCCTCATGTCATAGCCAACGCCTTGATTCAAGCTCATCTGTCAAGAAAATCTATTAGTCAGAACCTTGTTCTCGGTCAAAGATATGTGCTAAGTTTTGCAGTTAAACTCCTCCAAGCAATCATAGCAATAACATCAAAAAAGAATTGGTCGAAACCAACTTTCTTGGCTATCTCATTTAACCAACTCCTAATACAAGCAGTATGGGAATATGAGTCAGATGTATTACTCCAGGTTCCACATCTAACAAAGGAATTAGTTCTTAAATGTGGCGAGAAGGACATAAAGTACTTTGATGATTTTGTCGACATGGAACATAGTGAGAGGCGTGAGATGTTGAACATGTCAGATTCAAAGTTACTTGACATTGATTGATTTTTCAGACACGTTTTTATACCTGAATTTTTGCTTAAGGTTAAAGAAGTAGATATAAACTCCGAAAGGATAGAGGTAAGCATAAAATTTGAGATAGAAAGGGATGGAGAATTTGTTCATGCTCCTTTTTTTCCAACTATTCAGAATAAAAGATGGCGGGCTATTTGTTGTAACCTAGATGATCCTTCTTATCCTTTCCAATTGAAATCCATACAAGCTGGGGAAAGTTGTATCATGAAATTCTCTACTCCTAATCAGGAAGGAAGAACAACATTTATTTTCTGTGTAATGGATACAGAGCTTTAAATCCAGCTCCTGTCCGTCTCTATATGGAAGTGAAAGGTGATGAGTTCAGGATAAGGCAAAAGAATTTGGTTTTAAGGTGGTCTTTAAGCAATGGACAAGCTTTACAGTGAAATCAATCAGTGGTGAGTGATAGAAGGTTGTTTTATGCGTAACTTAGACAGACTTATCGTCCAATTTAAATCTTTTACAGTGAAATCAGTTTAATCTATATTTTTGACTTAAATGCATGTGTTTCAGGTTCACATTTCACGGGTCTCTTGAACGAGATGACAAGGTATACTTCTATTTTTCCATCAAATAGTAATTTGGAATGTTTGAATTGATGTGAATGCACATTTGATTGAATCTATAGTTGTTATGTACCTTATTTGCTGGTTACTTCATGGATTATTGTCCACTATTAGTTGGTAGAATATGTTGCCTGTTGTGTTAGTTTTAATTTACATGATAGTTAAGAGTTTCTTAGTTTTTTCAGTGTGCACTTCATTATATGAATAGTGGTCCTGCTTTCTAAGATTGAAATTAGGTTCTATGCCCTTTAATTAGTTGTCACTTGTGTGTGTGTGTTGAAATGTTTGATGACTGCTACACAAATTTTATGATGTCTGAAGCAAAGTGAAGTTTCTTTCTGTCTTTAACACTGTGAATTGAATTTGAAAGTCATTACTTTTACTCAATTTTTTGATTGATTACTTTTTTTGGCTGCATTCTCTCCGTGTTGTATTGTACCAATCATTGACTGTGAAATTGTGATTGTAATGAAATGCAGATGGACAATTGTGGTGGTGGCTGAAGAGTTCTTGATTATGGAGCCTTTTTTCAAAGTGATTTTAGAATTTACATACATGTTTTATTTTTCATACTATTGGTTGGAACTACTGTGGGAATGCCCATGTTTTCTGTGTCTGAGATATTGTGACATTTGTTATATGGCACACGTAGTGGGTTATATCTCATTTTTGAGGACCTCAGAACATGACAATATTGCATGTGGGCTTTTGTTGATTTTCCACTTTCTATGATACCATGTGTTTCTTGAGATCATCAATTACTAGTTATGCATATGCTTGGTTCCTAATTTTTGTACTACTGTATTGCTAGCCAATAGAGCTGGTACTCTCTCTGATTGGTTGTTAGTTTGTTTTTGGGTAACCCCCTTTTCATCATAAAAGAAAATGAAAAGCCTAAAAACATCTTCCTCTAATTCTCCAAAAGTATAATAATAATACAAGTATAAGATGTCAAAAAAAAAAAAAAATTTAAGTATAGATAAACTTTAGTTTTTAATACAGTTTGGTTAAGAGGGTAAAAAATTAATAAACTTCTGTGTTGAGCTCACATATTCTCATGATTATGATGTCAAATTATGTTTTCATTCTAAGGCATAATGTGCATGCATAGTTCCACTTTATTATGTTGACATTTCAAAAAAGAAAAATTCTTTACAACTTCAGATAATTAGCATTGTTGTTCACCTTAAATTCTTTGCGTCTGTCTAATGTTTCGATCACAAATAGGTAGTAAATATAGAAATACATTTACTCCATAGCTAAAGAACACCAACAACTTGCTAGCTAGCAAGTAGAAAAAAGACATTGCATTTTGAGGCAACGTATAAGGTGGTAACTGAAGTAGTAAATGGTCCATTGATCTGGTACTGTAATGAAGATAAGCCGTCTGATACATCACATGGTCGGATTAGATTTGCTACCAGTGGTAACTGAAACCATCGAAACTGCTATGTATTTGCAGATTTACTCTTCTTCTTTGCATTCATTGTTGATGATGAACTGGGTTTATAAGAAAATATGGTTAAAGCACAAGATGTTTGGTATCAACAACCTAAGTTCATTTTGATTTGAAACAATTTGGATACTTGGAAAGTCTCCTAAGCTGCAAAATTTTGCATATAAATATTGTTACTAAAGTGTTAGTAAAAGTAATTTCACTTCTATGGCGCGGTTGCCTCTGCAATGGAAATTATAAACCAGGTTTTGTAACATGGAACTAAAAAACAATTTGTGAAATGAAATGAGAGAGGCAACACCACTTGAACTGAAGAAAATAAAACTCTTACATAAAAGTGAGTTTGGTTTATATTGGTTAGAGATTAGTTAAGTTTTGACTGAACAAAATAAGACTCTTTCTTAAAGATGTCTTGCTTTTCCACTGTACTTATAGAAAATTACTTAGCTATCTTTATAGAGGGGAATATTGGATTTATGAAGAGAAGATAAGATAAGAAATGAAGGTACAAATCTTGCTAATTTGGTAGAAACTAGGGATTTGAAGTAAAATGATCTCAAAGGTTTCATGTTAAAACTCCAACACCTACATGCAGGAACCTCCTGCAAATGTAGCACAACCTTGTGATCAAGTAATATGGTGGTAGAATAATCAAAGAGAAAATCAAAAGGATGATTAAGAAAAAGTGGTTGCATGAACTGGTTATTCTTACAAGAAAAAAAGAAATGTTCTAATAAGAATATCATCCTTTAAATTCTTATAATCAAACAACACAGCTATTTTGCAACCCATAAGAATTGATTGAAAACTTAAGAAAATCAACTAAAAGAAAAGCTTGTCGAAATTTATGGAGATAATTAAATCGTCAAAAATAAAAATAAAAACATAGAGATTAAGAATCTAACGTCTCAAACTGTCATTGAATCTTGGTTCACACATTTCTTACCATGTTGGTTACTCTTTATCCCTTAGCTCAAACCGGTTGAACTACCCAAACCCCCACAAAAGGTTCATAGATATTACCTGGCTTGAATTTGGAAACTTCATGCCTTGGCAATTCAGGTGGAACAGGACTATTACTCATAAATTTAGTTCAAGAAGACATCAGTGTCTTGAATAGTCAGTCAGGAATGTTGTAGCCACACTCGTCTTTCCGGTAGTCCCTCTAGAAACCACAACAAGGTTACTTAAAAGCAAGGCGACACGGTGGCACTGAACATATGAGTAGTTCTGTAAATTTTCTCGTCGAGCTCATGTCAATCATGTGATCAGCAACATCAAATACAACATAGCGACCATAGATGTGTCCACTTCATGAATGCGCCAAACTTGTGATTGTAGGCTAACGTGATCACATTTTTTTTCCTTTCTTTGTTTATCGAATCAATATTAACTTCTTTTTTAAATAGCAACTTAGAACCCTGAATTCCAGTTCTTCAAGTTAAGGTATAATTTGAGTTTGGAATTACAAACAATGTGAAGCAAACAAGTGCCTGAGTGAGTGATTAGTTTACGATGCCTATAGCTTGATACCTCATCAAATGGCATGCGTACTTTGGGATAATCGAGCCAACACTTAAGGTTATACTTCTTCAGCTATCTATTATAAGCAAAAACAAATATTTTTTAAATTTACTGAATAACTATGTATTTGGTCATTATAGACAAAATACATAAGCTTATCAATGAATATAAGTGATCAGAGAAAGTTTTATTCAGATCAAGCGTATAACCTAAGTAGGGATACGTTGGCAAGTCAGCCAACCGTACTGAACACATGTACCTTGTACAACCATGTCACAATTTGATTGCCATGATGAATTGATGATGTAAAACATTTTTTTTTTGAGAGAAAATAATGATGTAAAACATCTTTATTGATAGTACGCATAAAATTATATTCTATTTTAATTTTGAATTTTGAAATAAATCTTATCTTATTTTAATTATTTTTTAATAAATATTATCTTATTTTAAAATTTAATGGCTTAAATATATTTTTAGTCCTCATATTTTATTAAATTTTCAATTTTTTTCTCTCTATTTTATTTCCAGCAAATTTGGTCCCGTCATTTTGTAAATTTTGGACATTTGGTTCCTCTATGAAATTGGAGGAAAATTGAACTAATGCGGCAAGTCATTTGATGAGGTGGCATTAATTGAGTGGCTAAATTGGATGTCACCTAATTTTTTTCCATGGAATAAAGATTGATTGAAACCCTTAATGTGTGACCACCCTTAAAGATTGGTACACCCTTTTGTACCACTATGTAAAATTTCAGTTAATCAAATATATGGTATGTGTGACCACATTTTTTCAGTTGCGTGACCACTGTTTAGAAGATAAAAAATGTGATCACGCAATAAAATGTGTGTGACCACTATTTTTCCACTTAGTTAACCAAATAAATTCTGAAAAACTAGTGGTCACACAACTAAAAAAATGTGGTCACACAATCCATATATTTGGTTAGATGAAATTTATTTATGAAATTTTAATTTTGATTATAAGTAAAAATGTAATTGTTTTTTTGCTTTCAAACTATAACAAATCAAACTAACCATGACTATCTATTGCAATGAAACCAACGATATAACAAAAAGATATAATCTAAATACTTATTTTTTTAATGACAGCAACAACAATCTTTATTATAGAAAAATTGTTGTTTAAGGGTATAATTGAGACAATGAAAAAGTAAGTATAGATACATTCATCTAGTTTGTTACACTTTTTAAATGATAAAAGAAAAAAACTGGACATTTGTGTTTGTTACACTTTTATTTTAATATTTAAATTTATTCTTTTCAATTTGTTACATATATTATTTGTATTGAAAATTGAGGGCATCTTGAAAAGAGAAAAAACCAACCCAAAAGAGCTTAAAAGAATTATTTTCTTTTATATACAGTATAGATTTAACTTTCGTATAAATAGTTTTTTTTTTAGAAAAGTTTTTGTTTTTGTTACGTAATCTAAACTTCGACAAAACTAAATATATTTTCTATAATAATGGTTGCATTAACAAATATGTTCTTCTCTTTTCTTCTATAGGAAGTAACAAACATATACGATCTTCTCTTTTCTTTTATAGGAAGTAACAAACAAATATTTTATTCAGTTTGTTTGTTCAAATCAAATCTTTATTAGATTTTGTCGATATATGTTATATATAAAAAATAAATATATACTATAGTAATATAAAAGTATCTACCCCTTTTCTTTTAACTAAGGTTGTTACTATTTCTCTGAAAAAACTAGGTTGTTCCTCTTGAATCTATCCTTGTCTACGAAGGGTTCTCGAAGAGCTTAGCATCATCCACAAACTAAGGTATGTATTTATGTTCCGTTTCATGTGTTTTTTTTTAAGTTTAGATTAAACTTTGCCGTGTGATATTAAAATTTATTCATGAGAAGTAATTCATATGTTTTCTTATTTAGGTGACGATCACCATCTTTTTGACAATGAATATAAGTGAAAAGGTCAAGAATGTGTGTTTTGAGAATACTAGGGAGTTACCTGATTGTGTCATGTCTTATATATTTTCAAAGTTAAGTATGAAGGATTTGGTGAAAACAAGCACATTGTCTAAAACATGGATTCATGAATGGGGATCAAGGAAGAACCTCAACTTTGATATACATAACATGTTTGGTGGTAGTAATCGTTTTTATTTTGATTTAGAAGAAGAAGATTCTCCACATTTTAGAGTAGTAATCAGACCTGAATTTGTGGAAAAAGTGAATCAATTCATGTTGAATTATGAAGGTGCCAATATTGATTCCCTAAAACTGAATTTTCCATTAGCTGATGATTATGGTTGTGTAATTGACCGATTGATTTCCCAAGGAATTTCTAAAGGCGCCCAAAGGATTGAACTTCTTTTATCATACAAATCTGCGGATAATTATTCGATTGAGCCATACAGATTTTCCTTATCAGAGAATGATTGTTTGAAATATCTACACCTGCAAAACTGTCTTATATCACCACCTATGAACTTTTCTAGACTAAAAAATCTTTCAACTCTTGTGTTGCATCTAGTTGTTATAGAGAAACATATGCTTTTGGGTCTATTTTCTAACGCCATCAATCTTGTAGACCTCACACTTAACAACTGCGAATTTGATTCTGACTTAAACATAACTAGTCCAACACTCTGTCATTTGAACATAGTCGATCATAGCCGCCATCTGCGTCGTGCTCCTCCACCTAGGCATTGGAAGATAGATATATTTGCATTAAAGCTCTTATGCTTTGAATATAGTAGTAGAGATGGTACATTTACATGTAATAGTATCAAGGCTCCTAAGTTATCAAAGTTTTACTGGAATGATTTACCAATGCCACCTGATACATTATTAGGCATTCAGAAATTAAACCTAATGCCACCTGATGTGTTTTGTGGAATAGAAAACTTGACAAAAATTGTGTTGGTTCAAGTTCTTGTGCCAAAATATTTTCTGCCTAGTTTGTTTTCTAAATGTCATCAACTTGAGGAACTGACCTTATGGAGATGCACATTCGAGTCTTCCATCCATATCATCAATCCAACGTTGCGTCGTTTGAATATAGTTGACTTTTACAGAGTTTCTTGGAACTTAGACATTGATGCATTGAATCTAACTTCCTTAGACTTTCGAGGTCAGATGAGGATATGTTCTATTAAAGCTCCTCAATTATTGAATCTTTTTTGGAACGTAACTAGGAATGAAGAAATCCCACATGCCTTTGATATCATTGCAAGTTTACACCAGCTTCAGAATTTATCCATCAACTCGAGTCATTCACAGGTGAGTTGAATTTTTCTTTTAGAGAAGACATTCTTGTATTGAGGTTAATTAATTGTTACTTCTTTTGGTGTGACAGATAACCATTCTTCCAAAGAGTTTGGGTCCATTTCAATATCTTAGAAAATTGGAGTTGTTCATCAGTGATGAAACGCCTAACCATGATTTCTTCAGGATTTTAGATATTGTTATGGCTTCACCGCGTCTCCAAGAACTCTGTGTCACAGTGAGTTATTCATTCTAGTCTTTTTATGTATTTCTTCTGATTTTATAAATTGAAGTTGTGTATTTACTTGTAGTTGGTTTACATGTGATTTTACTTTCATTTTACGAGCACCAAAGTGATTTGTATATGTACTATGTTAAAAAATAAAGCTTTTACTTTTGAACAAAAAGTAAAACCAACATTTTATGATTTACAAAAAACTCTATCTCAGTGAAAAAATCTCGAATAAATTACGTAGTGCAATATGTATTCTCATTGCTGTCCTTCTTTTTACAGATTAAAGATTTACATTTGGTCTCCGATCATAAGCACATGAAAGAACCTGAAAGATTTTCTCATAACGAGTTGAAATATGTTGAGTTTCGTGGTTGTGAATGCAAGGCATTTCAAAATCTGTTAGATAAACACCTTTGGGGAAATATGAATTCTTCTTCTAAGAAAATTGCTTTCAAGCCTTGTGGTAAATTCTATGTTGGTGCTGGAATATGGATTAAGGGTTATAGCAAGGACCATTGGCTTGGAAGAGGAGTTAATTACATGTGTGATAGACTTAGAGACAGCTTAATTAACAAACTCTACTTATCATTTTGTAGTATTGATTAATTTATTCTTTGACATAGACTAGTATTATTACTTTACTAGAAGATTAGATATCCTTCAAATTGGAGTTATTTGGGTATTTATATGAAGATGGATTGTCCAACACCACTTGAAAACTCATGATATTAACAACACTTATTTAGGGTTTAGGGTTTTGAACCCGGAAAAGTAAACCTTACGAACACTTATTTTGAATTTATCTCATGATATTAACAAAACTTATTTTGAATTTATCTCATGATATTAACAATTTTATTAGTTTCTGCATATTACCTTGTATATTTCAGAGTGTTTTCAGCTTATGGCCTTGTATATCTCACATAGTTTTTAGGCTGGCGGTGATTGAGGTATGCTACATCCCATTAATGTAATCTAAGTCAATAACTACTTTGTTTTTGCTAGAACTAATTTACTATTCTTAGGTATTATCTTACAATTAAATACTAGTTTTTAAACCATTTTTGTTTTATTTTTAATCTTTAACTATTTTAGATAAACAAAAATGACAATAACCACTAAAAAACTCACACACGTAATTGGAGGAGTCAAAGATTGAATTCGGTTACGTTGTACGTTGTAGAAATTTCAACATTTAATCAATTAAATTATCACTACCGAATTTTGTTGATCAAATGGCCGAATAGTTTAACTAAACTAGGGTTCAAACCTCTCATATCAATGTCTATGAAACCAACAATCGAGTTACACCAACGAAATATTGACTTTTTGACATTTTTTATTTTAACTTAACGAGAAAACGTGTAATATTTTCTAATGGTAACGGTGCTAAAAGAAAATCCCATTGAAATAATAATATAGAGTAAATAAATAAATAAAGTAGAAATATAGATGATGGATGATGTTGACCGCGTTAATGTTATGAAAATTGCTCTTCTCCAAACGGATCAAAATATCTTCTACGTGACTTAAGTTACGCAAGTGTTAAACTCAACGTTATTTAAGTCACGCTCGCTACATTGGTACATCGCACATGAGTTAAGTCACGTCGGTTATAACATCAGCATGAGTTAACCCATTGAAGATTATACTTCAACTTACTAGATGTGAGTTAACTCACGTGGAGTATTTTGATCAATTTGTATGAGAGTCATCGTTTTTAGTTGGGAAAAGAGCAATTTTCTATTGTTATTTCCCTTCTCATCTAAGTTTCGTTTGTTTCCGTTCATTTCATTATTCTATTTCTTCAAAATCTTTACTACTCTCACTCTCCAAAATCCTCATTGAGAGCAGAGAGAATGGTTCATCACTGCATATCCAAATCCCCATTATATCTTCCTTCCCACAAGCTAAAAATCACTTTCTGATTTATGTGCTCTTCTGGGTATCTCCTTTTTCCATTCCACAGTTTTCTCTTTCTTCTTCTTTTACTACTTTTCTTTCTCTTCACTATACCAATGACTGTCAGCTTCAGCTTTCTACATCCGGTGCGTTTCATTGTGATTCCTTGTTGTTCATTCATCAACATCCAACATTTTTCTAACCTTCATAGTTTTTCTTTATTTGAGGTGATTACTTGGTACATGTAAGGTTGTCAAAATCGGAACTTTACTTCAGGTTGAAAGGGAATAGCAAAATCGGTACTCGTAAAATCGCAATCTAAATCGAAAGATTTTACTCAAGGACTTTTGTAGAATCAATATAAGAAATAGTAAAATCCCAATCAAAATC
>Ga0315913_1003256_pt1 | contig 19466 bp, 21 predicted proteins | sample MpolsnodulesMG_FD_207736 | JGI IMG/M metagenome (GOLD analysis project Ga0315913, IMG submission 207736) | Medicago polymorpha root nodule microbial communities from Los Angeles, California, United States - small nodules | ecosystem: Host-associated > Plants > Roots > Nodule | place: USA... | reverse complement strand
TAAACAATTTGAAATAGGCTGTAGCCGGTTAAGCTGGAGGTCCATGTTTGGATCCTTTAAAAAAAGTTTCATATTAGGGGGCACCAAAAAAAAATTCACATAATAAAAAAATCCACGTGTGTGACTGGACTGTTGGAGGGTCAAAACACGAAAAATCCAAAATTATGAGTGAAATATGGCTATTTCCGAACCTAATTTTTTATATATTTTTTTGGATATCTCAAATGAAATGACAATGTTACGAAAAATAATTGAAAACTTGGTTGTGCACATTATAAATTATGCCTTGATGTTAGTTTCTAATATATGCACAACAAGAACACATTGTCTTTTCCAATCTAATGCCTTTCCCTATTCTTGGAACTCTTCCCTTTAACTTTACAAAAAATATACTTCCTCCTCTTGGAAAAAAGTATTCTTCTCTAGCAACATGTAACTTCAATACCTTCTCTAGTAAAACTCAATGCGAGGCATCATACAAGGATGCAAAAGATCATAGTCAAATAATTACTCGTCGTTCTGCTAATTTCCAACCATCAATTTGGACCTATGATTATATTCAACCCTTAACTAATGAATACAAGGTATGATTTAGTATACATTTATAAAAAAGGTATGATTTAATACTTATTGATTCTTTGTGTATTTACCAAATTTCCATATATACCATTACAAGTCCTGACTTGTCTAAAACCTATGAAGCACGGATACGGACACCAGACATGATACACCGATACACTGATAATTTGAGAAGATTGCATAATTCAGTGTAATTATTTGTGTTGGTATTGAACACGACACATGTCTGACACCGAGACACACCCAATTTGAAGAGTGTTTGTGCTTCATAGTATAAGACTAATACTATCTAGTTAATGCATGCAGGAAGTAAAGCACACAAATGAATTCTTAATGCTAAAGGAAAAAGTAAGAATGATGTTTAACAAAATGGAAAATGAGATTGATCAACTTGAATTTATTGATGTATCGCAAAGGCTTGGTGTGGCTTATCAATTTAACGATGAAATAAGGAACATATTGGACAACATTTACAACTCACAAACATCCAAGTTGAAGAATAACTTATATGCCACATCACTCAAGTTCAGACTCTTAAGGCAACATGGTTATAACATATCTACAGGTTATTGAATCTATCACATTGGATAGTCAAATTTTAGATTATACGTACGAATATTGTTCTAAATTTTTTTGTGATTGAGGTTTTATCCAACATATTTGATTGCAATTCTCTCAAATATGAAAGTCGTGACACATTCACAACCCCAATTTAAAGTCTTTTATTATTAACTCTAATCCGACACACTGGGGTTGGTCTAGTAGCATTGGCTTGGGACCTGAGAGTGTGCTCCTCCTCAAGATCTCAGGTTCGATTCTCTCCGGTGCCAATTTAGGTGGGCTGATTTAGATTCTTCAAAAAAAAAAAAAAAACTAATCCGACACAAGTCGTACAAAGGCGAATATAACATAATACATAAACAAAGGCTCCGTAAATAAGCGAAACACCCATAAGGAAAATCACTGCCTCATTCAAGACTGTTGCGCCACAATACAACTAGACCCGCCTCTCCAACAGTGAAACCATAAGCAAAAAATCCCCTACACCCCAAAACTTGTACCACAGCAAGAAGCAGTAGCAGACCCGAAACATTAAAATCAAAGCAATACTTCCAACTCCATTCATAAAATAATCAAGGAAGAAACTTTAACCAGCTTAAACTACATAATCAAGACATATTTTGATCTCTTCAACTATCTCACAAACACCATTAACTATATTTTTTAAGATTATATCATTTCTTTCTTTCCCGATAACCCAAATTGTGGCATGCCAATTAGCCAATAGCCCTTTAAAATCCTCTATACTCTCTCCTTTTGCTTCTTCAATCAAGCATTCTAATTAAACGAAAATATTTTGACGAGTAATTAATGAGAATCCTAGCAAAACACAAACCTTGAAAGCCTCATCACAATGCAAGGAAAGGTGAATAGAAGTTTCCTCTATATTGGCACAGTGGACACGATCTCACGAAGTAGACATAGGGAGAATAGCCAAATTTGTTCTTCCTAGAATTAGATCAAGAAGGATCTTCCAAGAGAACGCTACGACTTTAGAAGGAGTCGGTCTATTCCACAAGTTTTCAAACACCTTCTCCTCCAGCGCACCACACTGATTTGCTAACCCAATTAACCCTTCCAACAACTTGTAAATCGACTTTACCTAAAAACTTCCCCATTATCTGGCCTCCAACCCTAATTGTCTGACTCTTTCGACTATTTTCACCTTTCCACCACTACCAAAAGATTGTTTAGCAACTCCATCTCCCAATAAAAAAAAAACTCTATGTCGAGTAAGAGTCCAAACTCTATTAGCTCCTCCCCCATTTCCCTATCTCACTTAGCTTTGCTTCTTTTTTGATCCAAAATAGAAAACAACCAAGGCAATTTCTCACTAAGGGGTATATTACTGGTCTAAATATCCTTCCAAATCATTGTATTCCCACCCTTTTCCGCCTTTCTCATCATTTCCCTTTGAATTAAGCATTTCCAATTGACTCCTCCAAATAAAGTAAACCCTTCCACCACTTGGATGAATATCTCGGGCAAGAAAAGTTCCCCAATTCCATCTCTTTGCAAATATTTGCCCCATATTTTCGCACTTGAACATCCCTCCAAAGAGCTTGATCATTTTGAAGCAACCTCTATCTCCAACTTGCTTTGAGACACAAATTCACCGCTCCTCTCACTCAATTAATCTGCTGCCCTCCTCTCGCTCCTCCCAAAAGAAACTCCCTTTGAATATGCATTATATTCCTCTTCATTGTAGGCATCATCTTCATATAGAATAGGTAAAAAATCGGACCCGAATTCAAAACCAAATAAACCAATGCCATATGGCCCCCAATACTAGCATATTTATTCTTCCTAGAATTCAATCTACCACAAAATTTATCCAATAAAGGTTCCCAAGTACTTAAAAGGAATAGAGCCTTGGCTACAATTTATGAAATTAAAAGCTAATTCCACCGGTTGATTCCGGACATTAACTCCTATCAAACAACTATTCCAAAAATTAACCTTCAAGTCTGACACCATCTCAAAACCTCTTAAAAGAACCTTCATAGTCTAAGATTTTCCAGTGATGCTTCACTTATACAAAGAGTGTCATCTGCGTATTGTCAATGAGAAATAGCCACCCCTTTGTTACCCACCCTAAAGTTGGGGAATTAATTTTTATTTAAAGCATTCCTTATCAAACAACTAAATCCTTCCGCCACTAAATTGAACAAAAAGGCACAAGTAGGTCCCCTTGCTTCAAACCTCTTCCTTAATTCATTTCTTCTGTTGGGCTTCCATTAACAAGAATGGAAATACTACATAAAAAACGCACGCTCTCATCTAAGCTATCCACTTATCACAGAAATGAACATTCACCATCATGTATTCAAGAAAACCACAATCAACCGGATTTAAAGTTTTTATAAAATATTAATAGATTATTATTTTTTATTTATGATTGATATTGTTGTTGCAGATATTTTATGTTGCTTTCTAGATAAACAGGGTAGTTTCAGGGAGTGTCATTCTTTTGATGTTGAAGGAGTGTTATCACTGTATGAATCATCTTTTCATTCATTTGAAGATGAAACTATATTGGACGAAGCAAGAGATTTTACCTCAAAATGTCTCCAAGAGTATAATATGAATCAGAATAGTGGTACCTACACATCGCTTCTAATCAACCATGCTTTGGAGCTTCCACTGCATTGGAGAGTGCCTCGATGGGAGGCTCAGTGGTTCATTCATGCATATGAAAGAAAACAAAACATGAGTCCAATTTTACTTGACTTTGCTAAAATGGATTTCCACATTGTTCAAAGCAACTTCCAAGAAGAACTTAAGTATTTGTCAAGGTAACATAGCAGCCACATGTTTAGTTGTTCATTATGTTTTTAGTTAATAGTTCGTTGATAAATACTTGATGAGATTGAAAAGAATGACATGTATATTAATATTTGGAAGGATGTTATTAATACATGTTGAGTGGGCTTGTCAAGGTAATAAATTCAACATGTATATTATTTGGAAGAGGCATTATGTTACCTTACGGGAAAAAATGACATGTATTAAGACCTGGAGAGTAAAACATTGTATTTGTTGTGAGTTTGGGCTTAAAATCACACCAATAAACTCAGATGTGTGGAACAAAGGAAGTAGTAACCAACATTAAAGTAACCTTAAGTAACAATAACAAACCTAAATCTAATCTAGGAACCTAGTGTAAAACATAAAATGAAAAACAAAAGACAAAGAGAAACAAACACACTAAGAAATGTTTACCTGATTCGGTCCAATGATGACCTACTCTCGAGAAATTAGCTTCAATAAGCTCTCCATGAACCAATCATAATTTATACTCATCTCTCAATGTCTTTCCATGAACAAGAAACTCGATGATTTCACTCACCCAAGGTGTTTACGAATGTTTCCCAACCCAAGAATCCCTCAAGAGAACCTCAACAAAGACGCTCAACCCTAAAATTACGTCCTTTGATTTTCCTAGTTTCTCTCTCTCTTGAAATTCTACTCAAAACATGAAGAATGAAGCCGTATATAGTGTACAATATCCGAGAAAATCGTGCCACGATTTACATACATCATGCCACGATTTTACGCCAGTAAAATCGTACAACATTAACGTTATCCATAAATCATGTCAAGATTTCACCCCTTCAGGCCATACTTTTGTTGAATAAAAACTCCAATTCTTAACCAAAATCATGCCACAATTTCTCCAAACTGTGCCATTATTTTTGACGAACCTTCAATCATCAATTTTGAGACAAATCTCAACAATTATAATGCTTAAAATATATACCATTTTTTTCGGTGGTGGAAAAGAACTGAACTTGATGAAAACTCGAGCTATTCAAGGAATAGATTGGTTGAGAAATTTGTTTGGTCCGTGGGAACAAGTTATCAGCCAGAATTCGAATTTTACCGAAAAGAAATAACAAAGGTTAATGCACTTATTACCTCAATTGATGATGTGTATGGTACCTTGGAAGAACTACAATTCTTCAGAGAAGCAATTGATAGGTGATTAATTGTTTCTCAATGATAATTTTGTTAATATCCTCAAATTTTATTTGAAATTTTTTCTTGTTAGTGAGTATTTAACAATATTTTGTTGCTACTGATGATAGATGGGATCTAAGTGCCATGGAATATCTCTCATACTACATGAAAATATGCTTTCATGCACTCTATAACTTTGTGAATGAAGTTTGCTTTTGAAACCTTGAAATGGAGTGGGCAATATATTACTCCATACCTAAAGAAAGCGGTAAGCAATAATATTATTTTGGCTCTAGTATGTGTTTCGCCCCTGCAATTAGGGATCATTTAAAAATTGGTCCCTATAATCGTTAATCCTGACAAATTATCATAATCATTTAAAATTTCGTCCCTTGACCCACTTAATGATTGCCATGTCATCTGATTACTGACGTGGTGCTGTTAATTGAGTTTTCACTTGACTGACTCAACATCAGGGCATGGGAATGGACAAAAATGCCCCTCTTCATCTGAGATTAAACAGAAATGACAAAACTACCCTTCCAATCCTTCATTCTCTTCATTTGCTCATTTTAGTTTTCTGGGAAATCAGAGATGACGAAAATTTAGGGTTTCATTAGGGAAAAACGTCAATCAAAATTCATCTTGCTCTCTGATACGAATCGAACAAAATGAAGTGGTCAAAATCGATTTCAATGGCGAATCCAATGGAAGTATCAAACTCGAGTTCGAAAAATGCAGCATCTGGAGAATCTTTACGACATAATACAGGTATATGTTCATTTGAAATGATGAACTCTGTTTTTAGTTGTTGTTTTTGAGTGAAAGTCTGTGTTTTTAGTTGTTGTTTTTGAGTGAATGTTTGAGTAAATGTACAATCTTTATGAACTTGACTTTTTTTCCATTATTTCTAAATTGGGGTTTATTTTTTTCCAGATATGGGTATTGCTGTTAAGTTTTATTATAGGGGTAGTTTTATTAGGGACTGGGTTATTTGTTACAACGGGAGAGAAGAAACATTGATTGAAGCTTTAGATCCTGATAAGTGGTGTTACTTTGAGTTAACTGGAATATTGGAAACTGATTTGCTAGTTAAAAAACCTTATAGGTTGTGGTGGATGTCAGATGAAGAGGTTTGTTTTAGGGTGATTAAGGATGATGCTGCTGCTGAAGTTGTAAAAGATTATGCACTTAAAAATAACTCTGCTGTGAATCTTTTTGTTGAACATAATGTGGATGAAAGTAGTGATTTAGTTGATATTCCTAATTATGATATTGTTGGTGAGGAATTGGGCCAGAGTTATTAGGAAGTTAACAGTGAGAAGGGTGAGAGTTCTCAGGCAGTAAATACTGACAAAGGAAAAGGGATATTAGTGTACAGTGATAATGAACAAGGGGATGTTGGTGGTCTAAGTAGCAGTGAAGATGACGATAATAATGATAGGCTTGATGATAGTGATGAAGAGAGAGCACTGGGATTTGAAGATGGGTTTGAAGAAGTGGATAATGATAGTTTGAATGAAGACAGTGGGGCAAAGATGTCTGATAAAGAAAAAATGTGCAAGTGGATAATATAGGTGATGTGGATGATACTGATTGGGGGAAGGAGTATGAGAGTGAACAGTTAGATTCTGATGATCCTGATTTGAGTGGTGATGAGAAAACACTTGTTTTGATGCATTTAAGCACAGCCAACTAACCAAGGATTATGTGTTCACAGTTGGCATGGATTTTAATAGTCTTAAAGAATTCAAGGATGGTGTAAGGGAGTGGTGTGTATTAAATGAGACCTAGATCAAAATCTTAAAAAATGATAAAGATAGGTGTAGGATAGTGTATAAAGATTCCATATGTCTTTTTACAGCCATTTGCAGCAAGGTGGCTTACATTCACATTTAAATTAAAGACATGGAATGGGGACCACACATGTGCTAGGGTTTTAAAGAACCGTAGTGTTGATGCAAACTTTGTTACCAAATATGCCCTTGATAAGATGAGGACTTCTGAGGTGAAGGTAAGTGATATAATGACAGATCTGAGAACACACCAGTCAGTTGGAGTATCATTTTATATAGCTTGGATGGCAAAAAAGAAGGCCAAGGAACTCATAGAATGGGATGCAAGGAAACAATATACCTTACTGTGGAGGTATTCAACTGAGCTTCAGAGAGTGTCCCCTGGAAATAGGTGTAAGATAAATGTTGAGAGAATGTCCTTAAGTGTTCAACCTAGGTTTAGCAGGTTAAATGAAGGAAGGGTATTTTTATCATTTCCTTTTGATCTCAGATGAAGAGCGGCATTTTTATCCATTCCCATGTCCTAATGTTGAGTCTGTCCAGTGAAAACCCAATTAACAGCGCCACGTCAGTAATCAAATGACACGTCAGCGTAGACCGAGTCAAAATTGGCTTTGGGGCCAAAACTGCTATAGGTGCAAAACTTAGGGGGCGGTTTTGTAGTTTTTTTTTCTTATGGGGCCAAAATCACAACTTCGTGAAAGTTAGGGGGCGAAAATTGCTATTAAGCCTTATTTTTATGATCATACTAACAAATGTCTCTTAAACACCATTGCATTGAAAGTTGTATAGTTAATTTTTCAAAAGTCTTAAAATGTTATTTTTAACCTAAAACTTTCTTTTTTGACTTCATTAACAATCATTTTTCTATTTTTATTATTATTTCTATTTTGCTATAATAGTGGGCAGATCTATGTAAAACATATTTAATTGAAGCAAAGTCGTACCATAGTGGATATACTTCAACTGTTGAAGAATACATTGAGAATGCATGGATATCAATAGGAAATCCTGTTGTACTTACCCATGCATACTTCTTGATTCCACATTCTCTCAAAGTGGAAGACTTGGTTCGTTTAGAAGAAAATCCTAACCTAATTCGGTCTTCAGCAATGATTTTACGCCTTGCTATCACCTCGGAACATATAAAGTATTTTGCTACAACTTAACTTTAATTCCTTATAATAATTTTTTTTCTTTAATACACTTTACTTAAGATTCTCTAATTTCTTTATATACTTTATGTTAGTAGATATTTTTTTGTAGCTTCTCTAATATACAGACTAACAACAATACAATTGAACCTTCAAATTTTTACTAATTATTTTTCTATTCCATTTTTAAGCGTGAAAATGATACCAGTGATACTCCAAACTTAATTCATTTCTACATGAAGGAAACTGGAGCTTCTGAAGTTGAAGCTGTAGGATTTAATGACAATCAAGTGTCCTTTTTACTCCTACAAAAATATGTCTCCTTAAAACCGCATAACCATTTGGTTTAAATTGCTTACGGTTATAAAAATAACCCAACCGTTCTTAGGCCTTCATGGCCATTAATTCTATTGTTTTTTCTATGAGAAGTGGAGAACGGTAATATGAGATATTCTTTGAGTATAAGACCACTTGCACAATTTATATAAGGAAGTGGTATGGGAACAATGGCGTGGTGAAATAGGAGAGAATATCAATTTCACTATATATTCTCAATTCAGTCCCTTCTTTTCTATTGTTCTTCTATAATTATTCTGGGCGTTGTTTGTGAAGCTCCAACGTGTTGGCCTCGAGTGCACGAGTTCAGACACGTAGTTGTGTAAATCTTGGGGAGCAAAACCGGATATTGGGTTGCACCGGAGGTCCACCGGAATTTTGCTTTCACAGGAATTTTGCTTTCAAGGCAGTGGCACAGCTTTTGCCACGGAACAACAATTCTCTTCTATCTTTCCTAGCTATCCAAAATCTATTTCCTCTAAATATTTCCAACAGAAGCTCATGAGTATGTAAAGTCCATGATACGTGCAGTGTGGAAGAAGATGAATAAAGAAGCTCATAGTTCATCTTTCTCTCAAAGTTTCATTGATATTGCAATAAACTGGGGTAGAGTGGCAATGTTCATGTACAAACATGAAGACGGTCATTCCATTCAAGATGCTGATATGAAAAATCGCATAATGTCTTTAATTTTTCGGCCCATTCCATAAATGTTTTGTTCTTGCGATGGGAAGTTGAGTCGTTTGAAAATGCCCCGGTGCCTCTTTTAGGGGTGGTTGTGGGATCATTCCGGGAGATTGTCTAATGAGGTAGTATTTTTGTTGTGTGTTTTGGCTATTCTTACTCTTTGAGTTGTTGTTGAGTAGTTTTGTGGCTCTGGTCAGATTGTTTAATGGTTCGTTTTGTACTTGTCGACCTCTTTTTGTGTTGCTGGAAGTGTTTTGGTAAATGGTCTTGGTTGATAGGGGTGTTTGTGTCCTTGGAGTGTTATTTTGTTGTTGCAGGTAGGACTGAGAACAGGCCAGGCCATCTGACGGAGGTGTACGACTAGCCTATTTAAAGTCTAGTTCGGCCTAGCTTGTTTAATAAGAATGTTAGATTCAAGTTTTTTATTAAGCCTATTTAATTAAGAGTAAATTACACTCCCTTCCCTTAAGAGAAACTTGAATTACACTCCACTTTTATGTTAAAATATACACTGTTCTCATTTGAAAAGTAAAGTATATACTCCTCTCCTGAATGAGAGGTTTGAATTACAACTTCCTCCCTTAATAATCAAATTTGTACTACACTTTAATCTATTTTACATAGCTAGTAGTGTAGAAACCCCCCTTTGTTCAGATGCAGCCACTGGTAAGCCAGTCTTTGATAAAAGCTTTGGACATTTTGTCAGGGTGCTTGTTGATATGGATCTTATATCTTAATTGAAATACAAAGTATTAGTGGAAAGGAAAGGTTTTGCTTTCTTTGTAGAGATTGGTTATGATAACTTTCCATATTTTTGTAGCAACTGAAGAATTATAGGTCACAGTGTTGAGAAATGCAGAAGATTGAATAAGAAAATTAAGACTAACAAACCAGTAAAGCTTGCTAGGAAAGAATGGGTTGGAAAACAAAAGATTTTGGAAATAAGCAATGATGAAGAAGAAGTCCATAAGGATAATGTTGTGGAAAAAGAAAACCAGGAAACAATTAACTTAGCAAGCAAGGAAGCAGTTCCAGATAACTTGAATGCTGATCAGATCAATACAATTGCAGGTTCTAAGAATATGAATAATCTAAATGATTTGGATGTAGTATTGTAGAACAATGAAGTTGCAAATTATGAAAATGAGGATGAAACTTATAAGGATACTGAGTTTGTTGAAAATACTCAGTATGGGGAGAAGTCTGCACAAGGATCCAGTCAGAAGTTATCACAAGGTTCAAGCAAGAAGCAAGACTCTAGCAAAAAACAAAGCACTCCACAAAGAATACAACAAGACATGCAGTTCTTACACCAATCTTAGGCAAAAATAAAATTATTTTGAATTACAAAGCCAATTATTTTGAATTTCACAGCATACTCCATTTTGTGTAAAATATAATTGAGAAAACAAATGACAACATAACATAAATTGCAATGTCAATTACATTGCTCTTTTTAACTTAAAGACGATAAACAGGAATTGCAATCAAATGATTGGCTCTAGGCATAGTAATACCAAATGATTCTGTCATGTCCAAATCACTTGGTAACATATGATTAGGCAATTTAAATTCAAAGCAATGCACAAGTTGGGCTACCACCAAACGCACCATAGTTAGACCCAATTGCAATCCAGGACATCCCCTTCTTCCAGAGCCAAATGGTATAAGCTGAAAGTCATGCCCTCCAACATCTATGTTGTTTCCTTCAAATCTTTCAGGCCAAAACTTCTCAGGATCAGTCCAAGAATTTGGATCTCTCATAATTGCCCACCCATTCACAATGATCCTTGAGTTTTTAGGTATGAAAAATTCTTCAACAGTACAATCTTCCATGGATTGGTGTGGTACTAATAGAGGTACCACTGGATGAATCCTGAGGCTTTCTTTTATAACCATGTTTAAATACTCCAACTTGTCCAAATCAGATTCCTCCACTTTTTTCTTCATACCCACCACTGTTTCCAACTCTTTTTGCACTTTTTTCATCACTCTTGGATTTTTTAATAGCTCTGAAATTGTCCACTCAATTGATGTTGCAGATGTATCTGTTGAACCTATCAACATATCCTATGCACATAAATTTTAACCAGCAAAAACAAGAAGTATTATATCGCTGACAAAAAAAGTACAAGGGATACTCAACCCAAACAATAGGAAGACTAAATAGAGAATAAAGGCAAAATAAAGCCCTAGGACCATTTAAAAACCCCCCCTATGAATACGATGCAACCCAACGGTTAATACACCATTCCTAAAACCGCAAGGACTTCCGTTATTTCTAGTCAAGAACCATTTAAAAAAAACTTATAAAATGTTAATTGTTATGTTAGTTGTTCGCATTAACCTTTAGGTCAAACCAGTTGACCTACCCAACCCGTCACAAGTTTTGTAAAAATCATATGAAGAAATAAATAGACATGTTAAATTTTGAGACGAAATGATTCATTAAGTGTCACTAGCAACTACTATGTTATGTAAGCATGATCCTTAACAAAAAAAATGTTAGTTGTTCTCATTCTTACCATCATTATGCCTTTGATATTGGACCTTTCAATACGGTAATCAGACTCCTCAGTACCAACAAAGCCCAACATGACATCTACAAAATCCTTGGTCTTGTTATCATCTTTGTTTTCAGATTGGATATGTTCATCAATAATTTTCTCCAAAAATTCATCAAAGATTTTGTTGATTGCTTTCATGCGCCTTGTTAGCCCATTTAAATCAAGAGCTCCAATGTAAGGAATATAATCAGCAATGTTAGGAGTTGCTGCTAAACTCATTAGCTCTTGCATCGACGCCTTGAATCCCTTCTCATTCAAATCCTTGTCCGAATACTTTTTCCCAAAAACTATTATGCAAGTCATATCAGCTGTAAGTGCAGCAACCTTGGCACTTATATCAACTGTTGTTCCATCATTGGCTGCTTCTCTTATAAACTTGATCAATAGGTCAAGCTCTTGTTCCCTCATACTTCTAAAACTGTTGATTTTTGAATGGCTCAACAATTCTAATGTGCACATCTTGCGCATGTTTCGCCAATACGAACCGTATACACTGAAGCTCACATCTTTCTGATTATAAAACATGAGTTTTGCTGCCTCAATAGGTGGTCTACTTGCAAAGACAAGATCATGAGTCTTGAGGAAGAGTTCAGCAGCTTGAGGTGAAGAAACAACTATGGTTGGTACTAAACCTAAGTGCAAGTGCATGATTGGTCCATATTTTTGGGATAGTTTGTGTAGATCAAGATGAGGGTTTGCCCCTAACTTGAGAAGGCTACCCAAAATTGGCAACCCTACGGGACCTGGAGGCAATCCCTTTACTTTGTTCCTGTTTCCCCATTGCCAAAGAAAAGCAAGAGAAACAAGGAATATTGCTATACAAATCAAAATCATGATAGCTATTTAGCAAAGAGTATGTCTCTAATTTCAAGTGCCAATAGCAACCTGCCTAATACATAACCAATAACGAGGTTATATAATTTTTTTTTTGATGCAGACGAGGTTGTATCTAAGTTATAAAAACAAGTTTTTTTATTTTAACAAGAAACTTGTGTTGTATTTAGATAAAATATATTACAGTTCAGGGTCATGCGAATTTTGATTCCTAGGAAATATGTTAAGCATTTTCCTATAGATTATAATAATGTTAACAGGAACCGTTGAAATGGAAATGAATATGATCATGTGGCCGACAGGCGTAAGATGCCATAAGCACTCTATTATTGCATAAAAATGTTAGTTTATAAGAAGTTTAACATCGTACTCACATTATACACGTTAATTAAAATGAAATGGAGGATGGCGGTTTCCAGCAAGAAATTATTTAATGCCTTAATATCTCGATGAGTGTTTAGGTTCTACATAACAAGTGGCGTAGCCAAGAACTTTTGAATTTTAATTAATAATATATATATTATTAAAAAAATATATTGTACTCAATTTACATCGTACTTGGAAAATTACATACATACTCTATAATTATCATCTACACAATTTTATGTTATGATATCGTTGAATAATTGACTAATTATCAATGTTGTCGAACACATCTCTTTAAATATAAATTACGATAAAATCGTTTATCTCTTCATCTTCTATTTGATTGCGTAATTTAGTCTTCCCAATCTTCGATCATTAGAAGAGTTGTGACATATAAATTCTCATACTTTGTCAATTTATACTTCAGAGCAAAGAATCAATTTACCTTTTTTTTATAATATTAATTACTCAATACAAAAATTATGTAACATAATTTAGGGTATGTTAGTAGAAGATGATTACTAACAAAGATAGAAATTTGAATGAAGAAATATAAAAAGAGACATAAAATTCTCAAAAACGGGTCCTATGTTAAAGAAGAGATAGTAGCATTATGAATTTTAATATTCTTTAAAAAAAATATATAAAAAAAAAATCAGATTTATTGAATATATGATGTATTTAGTTAATAATATATATCATATACATAAGGGCACTCTTTAAAGATTCTCAATTAAGAAGTTATCCATTAAAAAATCAAATATTTCAATTTCCAATGCATTAAAGAGTGTTTTTAGACACTTAAAGAGTGTTTTTAGGACACTCGTTAGCATTTCCAAAAAAAAATTAATAGTTTACTCTATAATATTAGTTCTTGTTGGACGAATTAGTTATAAACTTTTTTTGTGTAACAATATTTTTTTCAAGGACAGTATGTTTAATGATCAAAATTGTAAACTTTCGAATATACTCCTTCCTGTCTTTTTTATAAGAAACAAAACTGACAGTTTTTTTTGTTCTTTTTATAAGAAACATTGACAATTTTCAAGTGTGTTTGAAGTTAAATTTCATTTATACCCTTATTTATTATAAGAGGGAATATTAAAAAGTAAGTTGGTGGTAATTATGAAAAAAATTAAATTTAAAGATGTATAAAATAAAGATAACTATTTTCAATGTATTTCTTTAGTTTTGATGATTTATGTCATTTGTTTTTTATAAAAAGACCGGAAGGAGTATTACAATACTAGCAATTCTCTAAACTAATTAACTAATAATATGCCACAAGATATTATAATTCTTGTTGTCACACGAGCTGCTGCACTTGCCCGTCACAAGCTCTGTCTCAGTGAGAGCCAGTACATAATTCGGTCTTCAGCAATGATTTTCCGCCTTGCTAATCACTTTGGAACGTATAAAGTACGTTGCCACAACTTTAATTCTTTATATGAACTTTTTTTTCTTTCCTCTAATACACTTTAGTTAAGTTTCTCTAATTTCTTTTTATACATGTCGGTGGATATTTTTTTTTTTTATAGCTTCTCTAATATACAGACTAAAAATACAATTGAACCTTCAATTTTTGACTAATTATTTTTCTATTCCATCCATTTTTAAGTGTGAAAATGATACCGGTGATCAACGTGGTCAAAATCGGAATTTTGCTGTCGATAAGCAACAGCAAAATCGAAAATCGTAAAATCGCAATAAAAATCCAAGAATTTTACTCAACTACTTTTGGAGAATCGATATAAGAAATCATAAAATTGCAATCAAAATCGATGGATTTTACCAAAACAAATATAATGCTAAATATATATTATAAACTGTTTTGTCAAAAAAACAAAAAAATATTATAAACTGTAATAAATGACTCAGTCCACAAAATACATATACATAACTGATTATAAAAAGGACAAAATCCTTTAAAATCATGTGATTTTGCATCAATTTCATGATTTTGTGTGATTTTACTAGGGATTTGCTATGGATTTGAGTCGTTGAAGGTGATAAAAGTCGCAAAATCCTAGATTTTAGAATCTAAGTCAGGATTTTGACATCAATGTCAGTGATACTCCAAAGTTATTTCCATGCTACATGAAGGAAGCTGGATCTTCTGAAGTTGAAGCTCTTGAGTATGTAAATCCATGATATGTATAGAGTGGAAGAAGATGAATAAAGAAGCTCATAGTTCATAATCTCTCAAAGCTTCACAAATATTGCTGTAAATTATGCTAAAGTGGCAATTGGACCGTCAATATATTCCTAAGGACTTAAGAGTCCCTTAGAAGGGCTTTTAGACCCTCCAAAAGGCCTCAGTGCCCTTCCTTAAGCCTGAGCAGCCTTAAGATGGGATTTAAGGCCCAAGGCGCGCCCTCCCGAGGGCGCCACCTCAAGCTGCCTCTAGAAGGCTCTAGAAATCCGTCTAAAATACCCATCTTACCCTTATTACTTGCTGGCCAAGTAACCCAAAATCAGTCCCATAGAGGGTTATAAATACAACCCTTGAGAGTCTTCTCAAGGCATGACCAATAGAATAAAAACACTAATACGATAATTGTACTTTCTGCAAGTACAGTTGGCGCTGTCTGTGGGAAGAGGTAAAACTAACCTTGACCACGTTTCTGAATCACAAATCGTGATTTGGAGACCCTAAACCTAAACCAAAAAATTCTCTGAATCGGTGAACCTTTTTACGATTTAGAAACCCTAACCATTCACAAAAGAAACCCTAAATTGTACCTCGTGTCGTGATTTAGAGAAATCCTCATCACCATGGCCACACCAGAAGAAGCTGAAACGATGAGGATCTAAATCGTTCAACTACGCGAGATGAACGAGGCCCTGCGGGCTTCAGTAGAAACCATCCAACAACAGCTGAATACCAGACCGGAGCGGATTTACAGGGAGGTATATAACTCTAGGCTGATTCCAAACCCCCTTGAGCATTGAATCAAACGCATGGGTAGTGACCCCGAGGCATGGTGCAAATATCATCGAATCTGAGGACACACAACTGATAACTGCTGACAACTCAGAAAGGAGATTGACAAACTCACACAATAGGGGAAGCTTCGGGGATATGTCAAAGGAGGACGAAGAGAAGATCATCACCGCCCTGCTGAAGAAAAAACTAAAGAAGACCATAAAAAAGGCGCTAAAGAGAGACATGCTCTCAACACCATCTCTGGAGGCTTCGCAGGAATAGGAGAATCAAGTTCGTCCCATAAAAAGTACGTCAGGCAAGTAATGTTCATCAATGATAGCAAGACGAGCCTAAGGTGAGAATGAAGCATCAGCTTCTCACCGAGTGATTTTAAAGGTGTGGTCCCTCATGACGACGACCCAATGGTCGTCACACTGCAAATCTTTAACTGGGACTTGAAGAGAATCCTCATTGATCCAGGGAGTTCAGCTCACATCTTCTATTACGACGCCTTCGAGAAGTTAGGGTTGGATCCAGATCAATTACAACCCTTCAAGGGGACCTTAGCAAGATTTACGCGCGAACAGGTTCATGTTCGAGGACATATCAGTTTAAAAACCACATTTGGAACAAGAGAAAACGCCAAAACAATCAGAGTAAAATACTTGGTGATCAATGCGCCTAACTGTTATAATATCATTATCGAGCGACCATCTTTCAATCTACTAGGCATCTTCATGTCTACTCGTTTCTTAGTCATGAAGTACCCTATGAAGAAAGGGAAAATAGGAACTCTACGAAGAGACCAAAAGACCGCCAGAGAATGTTATCACAACAGCCTAAATTTATGGAAATGGAAGAAGAAAGTTGGTACATAAGACAAGCCCCTGAGCGTCAACATGATTGATCTTGACCCAAGAGAAGAATATGAGCAAGAGCGCATTGAACCCTCCGAAGAACTAAAGGAAGTTTGCATAGGCCTAGAACTCCACCAGGTCACCAAACTAGGAACATCTCTCCAACCTGAAAAGGAGGTCGCCTTAACACAACTTCTCAAAGATAACCTAGATCTGTTCACTTCGAAGCCGTCAGATATGCCCAGGAATTGATCGCAGCATAGCATGCCATCATCTCGCCATCAACCTAAACATCAAACCAGTGGTACAAAGAAAACAGAAGCTAGGCGAGGAAAGAAGGAAAGTCGTCGACAAAGAAGTAAATAAATTAATCGACGCCCAGTTCATCAGTTAAATCAAATACCCCATCTGGCTGGTGAACACTGTCCTAGTCAAAAAAGCCCTTGGAAAATGGAGAATGTGTGTGGATTATACTGACTTAAACATGGCGTGCCCTAAGGATCCCTATCCACTCCGAACATTGATTATCTAGTCGATGGTGCCTTAGGGTTCAAAACCCTTAGTTTCGTGGACGCCTATTCTGGCTACATCCAGATAAGGATGGATCCCTAGACACCCCAAATACATCATTTATGACTAACAAGAAGAATTACCACTATGAAGTCATGCCCTTTGGATTGAAAAACGCCGTCGCGACCTTCCAACGATCAATGGATACAATATTCGCCAAACAGATTGGAAGGAACCTCGAGGTATACATAGATGACTTGGTAGTTAAGAAAAAAGAGGAAGGCAGTCACACTGAAGACTTAAGAGAAATCCTACAACATGTTAGAGAATATAACATGCCGTTAAACCCGGCTAAGTGCACTTTTGGCGTTCAAGCAGGAAAATTCTTAGGTTTCCTGTTAACAAGAAGAGGTATAAAAGCTAATCCTGACAAATGCCAAGCCATAATTAACATGAGAAGTCCAGCCAACATTAAAGAAGTTCAACAGCTAACTGGAAGACTAACAGCATTATCCATATTCCTTTCCTACGCCGGCGATAAGGCCTTTTCCTTTTTCGCATCCATCAAGAAAAAGGGAGAATTTGAATGGACACCTGACTGTGAAGACGCTTTCAACAAAATCAAAACCATTCTGTCCAGCCCGCCCATCCTACACCGCCTAACAACTGGAACAATCCTTTTCTTATACTTATCAATATGTGATAATGCCATAAGTTCCGTGCTGGTGCAAGATTACGACGTAGGCGAGAAACCCATATATTTCATCAGTAAAGTCTTCCGAGGGGCTGAGCTCAGGTACCAAAAGATTGAGCTTCTCGCACTCACCGTAGTTATAACAGCCAGGAAATTACGACCATACTTCCAAAGCCACCGAATCATTGTCAAATCCAATTACCCCATCAAGCAAGTACTCGGAAAACAAGACCTCGCGGGGCGAATGGTGGCGTGGTCGATCGAGCTCTTTGAGTATGACATCCAATTCCTACCTAGAGGAAGCATCAAGTCTCAAGTCCTAGCAAATTTTTTAGTCGAACTCACATCGCCCGTAAATGAAGAAGCTCCTCACGTGTGGCTACTGTCCGTTGGTGGATCATTTCACTTGAAAGGAAGCGGTGCAGGAATAATTTTGGAGGGTCCAGGTGATCTTCTCATTGAGTAATCACTCAAATTCGAGTTCAAGGCTAGCAATAATCAGTAGAATATGAAGCCCTCATAGCAGGAATGAATTTAGCACAAGAAATGGGAGCGGAGAATCTAAGGGCACAAAGTGACTCTCAGTTGATGACGAGTCAGATCACGGGCGAATACCAGACTAATGACAATCAAATCACCAAATACCTCCCCAAAGTTAAAAAGCTTGCAGAGAAATTTATGTTGTTGAAGCCATCTTTGTACCTAGAGAACAGAACGCCCGCGCTGATTTATTAGCCAAGCTCGCAAGCGCCAAGAAGCCTGTAAATAACAGAAAAGTAATACAAGAAGTACTCTCCGAACCAAGCACGGAGGCGTTGGCGATTCAAATGATAATAGAAGAAGACGAAAGCTAGATGAAACCTCTAATTAAATACCTAACATGATCTTTCGTCGCCAAAAATGAGGAAGAAGATACTTTGGTTCGAAGAAGGGCATAAAAATTCACCATGGTGGCAGGAAAACTATACAGAAGAGGAAAGGCGGCCCCTACGCTCAAGTGCTTAGGAAAAAACGAAACAAATCTATTACTCTTAGAAGTTCACGAAGGAGTATGTGGGAGTCATATCATAGGAAGAGCAGTGTGAGCCAAATTGCTAAGGGCGGGATATTATTGGCCAACCATGCTTCAAGATTGCGCCAAGTATGTTAAGAAATGTGATAAATGCCAACGTTTCTCTGACAGGAAACACGCCCCTGCAAGATAGCTAACCTCTGTATTCATTAATTCATTCACAACATGCTTTAAGACTGATTCCATTAGGTTTCCCTTCTGAGAATTCAATCCCTTTACCATTGTTCTTATAAATGCTGTAAATCATATAAGCTACTTTGCTTCTGTCAATGCTAGATATAATGATATCTTCAAGTGAAATTTTATGTTTAGTTACAAGTTTTCCTTCACACTTTTCTTGCAGCTTCTGACAAAGAAACTTAAGTTTGGCTTCATAAGTTCTACGAGTTTGGCATCATAAGTTCTACAAATGAAGTCAAAACCTCTAAGTCCTTCCTCAAATGCTTTCAGATCTAATAGAGTCTTTTCTTGTTGTTTCATTAAATCAATATATTGATAAGTGTCAAAAAGGAGTTAAATAGACTATATATTTTATGCACTTTGATTACTTGGTTTGCAAGTTATCTT
>Ga0315913_1003252_pt1 | contig 19475 bp, 12 predicted proteins | sample MpolsnodulesMG_FD_207736 | JGI IMG/M metagenome (GOLD analysis project Ga0315913, IMG submission 207736) | Medicago polymorpha root nodule microbial communities from Los Angeles, California, United States - small nodules | ecosystem: Host-associated > Plants > Roots > Nodule | place: USA... | reverse complement strand
AGACAATTGTCACTATTGAATTCCAAGAACAAAAGATGAATTGTTGTGATAGCTAGCTACTCTATTTATAGCCTACAAAGACTTAAGCCCTAAGAAATATAACAATAGAATGCTCCACAAGAAACCACGGGCTTTTAGGTCAGAAGTAGGCAAATAGGTAGCTTGTCTGGAAAGCAAAAAGCAGCTAAAGAAGACTCTGAAGGGTGGCACGGCCATGCCACTGGGGGCACGGGCGGTGCCATGTCTCTGACTTTGGGGGTTACATATTTTTGTCCCATATTTTGTATTTTCATCCCGAATCAGCTCCTAATCATCTTTCTTTTGCTCCAAGACTGAATCTTCAGATATTCGTTCCTGAAATATAATTATTTGCAATTGAAGTAAAATAGCTCAAAAAGGAAATAATATTTAAATAAAACTAAATCAAATCTAAATATAATAAACTCAAATAACATATTAAAAATACTAATTTATCGACTCATCAGAGCTTCGGGAGAGTTTCTATCTTCTCTGTGATTTTCTAGGGTATGTTTTTATCTTTACTAATTTGTTTTTAGTTACCATGTGTAACTAAGTCTTTTTAGGTTAGAGTTCTAAGATGAACCTCTTTATATTTTTTTTTGGATATTTATTTAATTTAATATGTTGTTATTTATTTTTTTATTCTTTTGTTCGCTATTAAGTTTTTTTAGATTATAGTTTTATTTCTGTGAGAGGTGCAACCGTAGATTAGGTACTTAGGTTGTGGTAGGACCTAATATTGCTATCACTAACCAAATGATTATATCTTGATATTTATATCCATTTACTAATAACTATCTGTCTAGGAAGTAAGTAATTTTTAATTAGCCAAAGAAACCACTGGGATTTTCGACCCTAGACGTAGGTACCCAGTGGATGATACCCATTGGGCCGTGTGGTGCATTACCGAAGCTAGGAATTAACTGGTTAGTAATTAGGGAAACAAGAACCTATCTGTCTGATTTAAAGCTATAATGTAGTAAGACCATTCTCTTGAAACCGTTAGCAAGGTAAACATAGATTAGGACTGCCCGTTTGTAGAACTATTAAGAAAGCGTAGAGAGAGTGTGCTATGAGTGTCCTAAGATTCATCGATGGGAAGACCTAAGGGAACCTTTGATAGGACCCATACTAATATTCCTAACAAAGGTGGCGGAATCCTATATGATTAATAACCCTATACCGTAGCGCGTGTATAACCTTAGTGTGACCATAATTGCCTTGGGAAACACTGGAAAGTCAATTTAAGTTTATGTTTCAATTACATTTGAATTAGCAAGACCCCGCACGTAAAGATCACCGTACGACCAGCAGGTGCAGTTAGCCATCAGAGGGAAAGGCCTAATTAGGTACCTAGTGGATGATGCCCTACCTATTTAGGAAACTCCAACCGACCTCATCACTTCTATAATCTACCTAAGATAAATAAACGCGACATATCTATTATTTATTATCAAACAACGAATATGCAGAGGGGATTCGAAGAATCCTAACCGCTGCTTAGTTTTCTGCAACCAAAAACAGGTAAACTCGGTCTGTTGCAAACAGATAAAAATTGTAACTAACTTTTATGCCATCAAACTTACAAATATAAGTAACTAGAATTGTTCGAACGAAAGGACAATCCCTGTGGATATGATACTCTACTTACTAACTTTATTATTTGATGAAAATGACTGGTACACTTTCCATTGCGCAACTACACCAATCGAATTAACACGAAAGTGTGCATCAAGTTTTTGGCGCCGTTGCCAGGGATTGTTGATATTTTCGACTGAACAATTGAAATTACTTTTTTTTTTTATCTTTTTTTTCTTCTGCAATTTATTTTTCTGTATAAAAATAAAAATAATAGGGGTATAGTAAATATTATAATTATAACTATAATTATTATTATTTACATTTACTTCTAGAATAGTGCTACTTGGGTATTTTTGTTTGTGATTGTTTCAGGGAACGAATAATGGACAATTCATCGACAAACCAGTTCAATCATTACAACGAAATCTACCCCAAGAAGTATTAGATGTCTAACTCTGGCTTATTGGAATACGAGCAAGCCCGGTACAAATTAATGACTTAAGAGCTTCCATTAGGAGAAGATGTAACAAAGACTTTGAGGATATGGAAAGTTTACATCAACAGATGGGTGAACTTCGCATCAAATTGTGAGAACTTTTTGAAGAAAAAAAACACTTTACTAAGTGTCGAGTCAAAAGGTCTAAATGAAAGCGAACCAACAATCTCTCAAACTGAACAATCCGTTCCTCTTCAGTTTATTCATCTTTCTACTTGGACAATAGGATGAGAGCAGGATAGAAAGGAAAATACCCCGAAAAAATCCTCCCCTGAAACTATAGTACCAGAGATTGTTGGATACATTCGCAATGAAATCAAGAAAGGAGAACAATGTGACCACTTGTCGGAAACTCATCTTAAGAAGTAAGAAGCGCTAGGAGTGCAATCAACACTTAAAGCCCAGTTCAAAGAGAAGCAGAATAATCCAATATTCAAGCCTAATGTCAACAAAGATTCCATTTTAAGAATGAGTAAACAACAAATTCTTGATGAAAGTGAGAATCCTTACAGACTCCTTAACTTTATCCAGTTGTCGTATTCCCAAAAGTTGAAGAGAAAATACCTGATTGCATTTGCCAGAAGCTGTAAGGCAATATTTCAAGGACGATTACCTCTAAAGAAGATGGACCCTGGAAGTTTCAATTCTATTGGGAAGTTGTCCGTGAAAGAAGCTCGGTGTGGTCTGGGTGAAGACATCTACTTGACTCCAACATGGCTGATAGGAAAGCTCAAGAGTATTCTGGCACAACCATCAACTGTCAATCTAACACTTGCAGAAGGATCAATAAAAAATCAGAGGGAATGGTGAACGATGTAGTAGTGCAAGAAGAAGAACCTTAAGCAAACTTTGCGATACCAGAGACTCAAAACAAGACTAATTGCTGCAAGAAAGAACTCCATGATGTCGAGCTAATAGACGTTAAATGAAGCGTTGCATGGGAGGCAACCCATGGGAACCGTTGGGCTCATACCGCGTCGAGTTCGTAGGTTGCTTAATGAACGGGACGAGACCGTGTGACGTCTTTCGACAGGTTTTAATGCATTAAGTTAAAATTGCAGAAACTTAAAGAAAAGAAAAAAGTGAAAATGAAATGCATTAAAAATAAAAGTGGTTCCACAAATCCTTTACATACATTCTTTATGACTCTTTTCTCTCGCGCCGGTACTTCAAGTGTTTTAGAATTCTGTATAGGCGATTTGCGACCCGTTTTTCCTATTGAAAACTACTATTTATACATAGCAAAATAACTAGAAAAATCCTAACTCGACGATCAACACTTCTTCCATGTAGACAACCACTTGTCTCCCATGTTCTCCCTTGAGGAATCCACTTCTCTTTTGAAATTTGAATCTTCCCACTTCAAAGGCAGTTGTTGCTTGACTTCGACGGCTTCGCTTCTTGCTCCGTGTCTTGTCGAACCTCCAAGCTTTAAGTTTCTTACCCTAAGTGCAACACCTCGTCGAACCCCTTTGATTTGAGAAAAGACTTCGATTCCTACAAGAGTAAAAGTCAATTAATGTTGACCATATTAAATGAGGCTAGTGAAAATACCAGCTAACACACCCTCATATGACAGAATCACGAAGAAAAAATATAGATCTATGTGAAAATCACTTAAAAGTTGATCCAAAACCACATGTCAATGAAATAGAGAGAAAAAGATGAAAATGGGTGATTTCAAGTTAAAAGTTGATCCAAAACCACATGTCAATGAAAAAACTTGAAAAAAAAAACCTAAAGAGATGTGGGTTCTGGTGGTGCGATCAACGATTTATTCATCGCGTCACCACCTCCACAGTCCCTCTTGGGGCTGTGTCAGCGACCGCTGGTGTCACCACCGTCGCGATTTTCTGCAGTTTCGTAAACCTCCTGGAAGTTCTTCTTGTCTCTGTTCATATATGGGTCAAAGACGGTTGAAACTCCCACTGGTTGTGACTTCAACGATTGTGGTTGGGCGGTCCTCCGCCATCGCCGTCGGCTTGCTGGGTTTGAGGTTTGATCCGCAACTTTTGGGTGTGGGTTAAATCTGGGTGTTGTTTTGTTGGAAACGGCGGTGGAATGGTGGAAGCCATTCCTTGTCGACATGTCCTATTCAAAGAGGGATGAATGTTTGATTTTGTCCTGGTTACGGAGTTTGATATCTGTTGGTTTAATTCTTTCAACATTGGGCAGGATCTCGTACTGTATAGCTGGAAAGGGCTACGGCTCTGCGGTGCTGTTATTGTTTCGTTGTAGGATGTGGTGGGTTCATGGTTCTGTTTTGTTTCCGTGTTGGCGGACAGTTTCATGTCCCACATTTGATACGAAGGACCTAATTTGATTTTGGTTGCTCTGGTATTGCTCCTCCAAGATCATCCTTCGTAACAGGTGTCTAGGCTAGAAATGGTCATGCACTTTTGTTCGTTGTTGCTGCAAATGGTGGGTGCAGGTGTTACCGTGTTGGCGGTGCTCAGACCCGTTGATTGACCATCCCTCGATCTGGCCTTCAATTGGTTTTGATTTGCTTTCTATTGGATGTGGCTAGAAATGGCCGTGAAGCTTACTGTCGCAACATAGTGGGTTGAAGGCGTGGGGTTCTTTATCCGTGTTGGCGGTAGAATCTCTTATCTTCACGAAGTTTGGCTCTATTTAACTTGGAGGTTTTCTAAATCCTCATCAGTCTACCTGATGTTGGACTGATTAGCTTGAAAGAGACGCTGTGCTTGTTGCTGTCGCAAGGAGTTGTTGGTTCTTGGATCCATTCCATGTTGACGGTTTGTCCATACACTGCATGTTACACATCCACTGGTGTCGTTTTTATTTCTTCGTATCACCGGATTGGGTTGGCTTACACTTTGTGTGGATTGACTGGGTTAGGTTTATGCCCCCCTAGTTCTTTTTTGTATTTATTTTTTCCTTTTTTTTAATAATATATATGAGCACCTGTCATAGACTAGAATTTGTAAGACATTTCATCTTTTTGGATGTTTTCTATTCCTTTTTTATGTCATGGGACTCTTGCCTTATATAAAAAAATAAAAAAAAAGTGTAAAATTAAGAAAAGAAGAAAAACTGCACGAGGCAATACTCCTCTCTTATGTTGGTGCTTTTTATTCTAGGGTTAATAGTGTTTTTCACCCTTGTAATATATGTCATTTCCGATTTTTGTTCCTATAAAATTTTCGGTTTGGATTCCGTCCTCGTAATTTTTTTTTTCTTCCGGAAAACACCCGTCCTCCATATGACTGTGCATATTTGCTGAAGTGTTACACTGTGTGGCATGTTGATTGTGCATATATGCTTATCTGGCATGCTGACTGTATAAATAATTTTATTTTTCATTTTCTTAAGGGTACGCGTGGCATTTGTGCCTATTTTTTAAAATATAAATTCATTTATATTAATTTAGAAATAAAAATAATTTAAAATATTTGAAAATAAAAAAATTCAGGAAGTTTTTTATTTACGAAATTTTTTTTTTATTACCAAAAATATTTTCCAAATTTTATATTTTTTGTTTAAAACATGACCTTTAAATTTCGTAAAAAAAATGATTTTTTTTCTAAAATTTTAATTTCAAAAATATTTAATAAAAATCTGGAATAAAATTTTTGAAAAAAAAAATCTGAATTTTTTCTAAATTTTTAAAAAATTTGTATGCAGATTTTAAAAAATAAAATATTTTCCAGAATTTTTTTTTGTACAAAAAAATTTTAAAATATTTTTTTAAGGTAAAAAAATCTAACTTTTTTTTTGAAATTTCGAATTTTTTTTTCTAATATAAATTTTTGTTTATTTTGAAAATTAAACTCCAGAATCTTTGAAAAACCGAATATTTTTTATGATTATTTTAATATTTGAATTTCAAAGAAAATCTCATCGTTTTTTCTGATTTTTTAATATTTGTATTTTTTTTTTCGTTTTTAAATTTTTTGGATAAAAATCTGAATTTTTTTGATTTTTTTATTTTTGAAAATTAATTTTCAGATATTTTAAAAAATAAAATCTTATGTGGACAATTAAAAATAAATAAAAATTAAAAAAAGTCAAGTCAGCGCCACATATGCGCATTTGATGAGTTGGAAGGAGGAGCGGTGTTTTCCGGAAAAATAAAGTTTTACAAGGATGCAAATCAAAATCGAAAATTTTATAGGGGCGAAAATCGGAAATAGTCTATATTACAGGGGTGAAAAACACTATTAACCTTTTATTCTATATGTTGCTTCCTCCAAATCAATTTCCACTGAAGTTGTTGAAATAAAAGTCATTTGCAAAGAAGGCTCCATTCCTTCATACTGTTTAAATCTGCTCAACTCAATTAGGAGTAAAAGGTGTAAATCTTGTCCCCCTTGCAGAATACACAATTCATGTGCTTAATAACAATCAACACATTTAACCTATTTGGTATAGTGGTTCTCCTTGTTCTTGTTCTAATCGGCGTGATTAGGTGAAGAAAGAGACTAGCTGGAGCAAGAACTTCTATAGAGGGCTCATTGATAGAATTTGCGTACAAAGATTTGCATAATGCCACAGAGAACTTTTGTGCAAAATAGATAAACGAGGTGTATAAAGGATAACAAAAAAAAAGATATTTTAACCGAAGCATAAAACATTAACAAAATTCTAATCATTCAAGAGAAAAAGACAAAATTTAATAATGTTGTAAAATGCATAAACAAGCATTAGACCATACAAAGAGGCAGTCACATTTACTTTCAAAGAGTAACCCGTAATTCAAATAGTTAAGCTTAACAACATATGACTGTTGAAACTTGAATCACCAGCTACAAAACCCTCTCTTTCGTCTTTTTATTTTTATATAAATGGAACAAGGATCACAAATTGCAATCACCATATTTAATTTCATCTTAATTCTAGTACAATCAACTTCTAAATCCGCCGAAAGTCTTTTAGTCAACAAGCACGGATTTATAGACTGGCATCTTATCTTAGAATAAAGGTTTAAGAATCCAGACACCAATTTCTTGAAAATTAACGACTAGAAATGTAGCAATGCCAACTAATTGATATCCTTTGTGATATTGTGTTATGTAATATATAAGAATATAGATAAAGGGATAAACAGAGGACAAAAGAGTATATTGGATTATATCACAAGTGTTTATAAAACACAAAAGTTGTAAGTTACAAGTGTATGAAGAGTTATTGGACTAAATGTCAATAACCATGAATAAAGCTATTTACTAATCGGAAATATATAAAGCTTAGGAAAAATGGACATCTACACCATATTTAATATTATTCGTAAGAGCATAAGTATTGAACATTTTTCTCTTGTTTCTTCATGGTGACACACTAGGCTTGATGAACTTCTTTTCTAGAAATTCCTCTAACTGTTTCTTTACCTCCCCCAGCTCAGAAGCGGACATTCTACAGGGTGCCATCGACGTCTAGTTCCAGGTACCAGTTCTATAGCAAATTCAACCTCCTTTTCTGGTGGTAGATCAGCAATATCGTCCGGAAACACTTCTGGAAAATCGCACACCACCGGTTGACTAACACCTTGTGATTCACTATCAATCCTCAATGCAGCATGTAACATAAAAACCTGAGCCCCCTCTTCCCTAGCTGCTTCCATCTGCACTGCAGTAACAAATCTAGAATTTCTTTTCTCTTCAGGTTCGGGAAACAGTACAGTCTTAGTGAAACAATTAATATAGACTCGATTAAATTCCAGCCAATTCATTTCCAAAATAACATCTATTTGACTTAAGGTTAAACAAACCAAATCCATCCCAAAATGCTTCCCAAAAATTGTTAAAGGGCATCTCCTGCATACTAAAGCAGTGGTTACTGAACCACTGGATGGGGTGTCTATAATCATCCTACCAAACATCGTTGTCATCTCAAGACTCAACCGCTTCACACACTCAAGGGAAATAAAGGAGTGTGTAACCCCGGTATCAATAATGGCAATCAAAGGAACATTATTAATGAAGCAAGTACCTCAGATTAAGTTGTCAGAGCTAGGAACATCTTCTCCACTCAAAGTAAATACCTTCTCTCTAGCTTGTTCTTATTTTGGATTCTAACAATATGTACTGATATGTCCGGCTTCGCCGCACTTGAAACAGACAACCTCTTTCTTGAACTCTATTGCACGATGACTTGTACCTCTACACTTGAAACACTTCAACTCGATACTCTGACATTCATTTGCACGATGTCCTACTTCCCCGCAATTATAGCACCTCAGCGGTGGGCGAACTCCTCCCCCACTAGATCCTGTCACACCATTACCATTCTTCGGCTTTCCTAAATCAATTGGAAGGCTATACAGCTTACCCCGACTCTGATCTCTTCCTTTCTTCTCACTAACCGCCTTGTAATGACTAGCCCTCATCTTGATGTCGTCCTCATAGATTCTACAAGCAGTTACCAATGAGGAAAATTGGTGAATATGCTGATACCCGATAAACTGTTTGATCTCGGGACGTAACCCATTCTCAAACTTCAAGCATTTGGAAACCTTCGCATCCACTGCATTGATATAGGGGCAAAACCTGGACAATTCTTCAAATTTTGCGGCATACTCTAACACTGAAATATTCCCTTACTTTAACTCAAGGAATTCAAGCTCCTTCTTGTTACGCACATCAGCAGGAAAGTACTTTCCCAAAAAGTCTTCTCTAAACACTTCCCATGTTACTACAATACCTTCCCCTTCAAGCCTTTGATGGGCATTTCCCCACCAAAACTCATCCTCTTCCGCCAACATGTGTGTCGCTAGTCTGACCTTCTTTTCATTAGTGCTCGCCATTGCCCTAAAAATCCTTTCAATCCCTTGTAGCCAATTCTGCGCACCTTCCGGATTGTACCTCCCCTTGAACGTATGCGGGTTGTTCCTCATAAACCTGTCTAGACGGAGCTCATCTGCTGCCCTTGCTGGTTCTACTGTCCTTGTAGTGCATTGTTCAAGGCTTGAGCTATTACAATCATAGCATTTGCAATCACTTGATTCTTTCTTCCAGCCATTTCTTATCTGCATTCTGCAAAATCAGGAAATAATTAGAATTTAGGCATCCAGTGTTATATACACTTGTCACCTACAAGTTAAAATATCAATTAAGAATCCTAGGTCGGATGGACCGACATGCTCTGATACCAACTATGTAACACCCTATTTCCCGTCGATAATTTTAAATAAAGGCAATATATAAAATAATAAGGATGTTACACATCTCAAACTTCATTCATCATAGATCTTAAACAATGTCATTTAATAACGTAAAGTAGAGAAATAGAATATTCAAAGGTCATAATGATTAAGCCCATGCTGGTTTTGTTTTCTCTTTTCAATGATTCATAAATAATAAAATAGCAATATTCCCATAATAAAACTCATAATGTAATAAAGGTTCAATCGTCGTCCCCAACCCTAGTGTTACAGAAATAAGAGCTCGTAGCGACTACATTTTATTCTCAGCTAATAAATAAAGGACTTATAGGAAACATCTCTCGTGTCCACCTTCTAAACGTCCCACGGCTACTCCTCGCCAACATGAGTGTTTGTACTCAAAGTAGATCCACCATACATGAAATAACACAACAACATAAGGGGTGAGAAATCTTGCTACAACATAATAATAGGGACAAGCACACACATTAAATAATATAAAAAAAATCACCATCATCACTTCACTCTCAACAATTACTTATATTCTCTTCAGTTCACATATCACACCATCTCATCATTTTCTCACTTCGAACATCAAGCATAAACATCATTACATAAATTCATATGGACTCTCCTAAGGACCTACATGAGCGTGGTACCACTCCTACTCTCCATTTTTCCAGAGTTATGTTACTGGACTTTTCTCATCACAGTTTTCCAGAGATATGTTACTGGACTTCTCCATTAGTCATGCACTCCATCAGTCTTAGACTCTATATGAATGCATAGAAATAAATTTGACAAGTAGCACAAGTAAACACATATTCAAATAATTCACATATTAATGCAAGACTCCCACTAATATGCACGACTCTAATGCAAGCACACAAATCAACTTTACTCTCATTATCATTATATTTTATATGTTATCAACTCTCTTGCTCATATAAACATTTAGCATCATTACTCTCCTCCTCATCAAATTCCGCATCTATACATCTTTGTTATTAACATCTTATGTGTATATATACATACATATTCTGTCTTCATCCTCGACATTATTAATCACCATGAGTTATACATCTATATCGCCCTAGATTTCTCCTCCTATTGTTTAACTACTTCACCCTTTAGGCTCACTATTATTTTTGGAAGGATTACTTCGAATTACGCTTAAACTCACTCCCTCATTTAGTTATATAGTTTAGGACCATTAATTTTACCTCTCACATTAACACCTTCTTAACTCGCTATTATTTCCTAGAATGTTTTAAGGTCCATTGAAAGGGTTGTGCTGAAGTTCCAGGAAAAACGCAGCATGACTCAGGTACAATAATTTAACAATAAATCAAGTTGTAGAAGTCTAAAATGATCCAAACTAAAACAAAAATAAATATAACATTCATATCTACATTTTCCATGAAGAAACCTAAATCCAATTCGGTACAGAGAAGGGTGGAAAGATTGGTTTTCCTGAACCTAGGTGGATTGCATGACCGTGCTGACCCCTGTGTAGTATTTTGATCATAACTCACGTTGTGGAAGTCTTATGGAGGTGAGACCAAAGCCATTGGAACTATAGAATTCATACCTACAACTTTCATGTTTACACCAAAACCCAGTTCGGAACTGAAATGGGTGAAAAACACCCATAAGTGGGCGCTAGGCGCCATGAACAAGAACTTGAGGCGCCAGTTCTCGGGTTGTGGACGCTTGGCGCCCTTACTGCAGTGCAGAGCTGCGATGTCTCCGTATTCTATGTTTTTGAGCTACGGGAATGCTTCTAAGTCGCCCAAAATGTCCACTTTCAGAGCCCTTATGATCCTACACTGATATGAAACATTACCTACGGTTACCCTAACATCCAAACACTACTTTCTTACACAATTTATCTAATTGCATCACTCTTCACATAATTAAAGGCTCTAATCAATTACTCTAACTTTTTCGTTTTGAATTTTAATCTTTCAACTACAATTATGTTTCTTAAACAGCAACATTATGTAACATTCACATTCAACATCACCAAAGTTCTCATTTTCTCTAATCCCTCTACAACCCTAAAACATAAAGATTAAGCCCTAGAGATGAAGAGATTCTCCCCCTTACCTCGAATTCGTTGGTTGAAACCTCTTGTTTGGCTTGCTTGCAACTAGGGTTTGTTTTCTTCTCTGATTCTCTCTTTTCTCCTTTCACGTTCAGCCAAAAAGAAAACTGACCAATCTATTTCCTAATGTTCTACACACACACACACACACACACACAAATATATATATATATATATATATATATTCGGGCCAACACTCGTCTTAAACTCTTCTAGTGATGATTACTATTCTTTTACTCTTTCCCACCCCCACTTATTTAAATCTTACTTTTTGCACACCTGTCACCCTCTATCTATTTTTTTGTTTGTTTTGAGTCTCTTTCACCTAATTTAATTCCTTAAGCCACTTCTCGCTCAACATTATTACTCTAATCATTTCTCATCACGACTCACAACATAAATTACATGACAACAACAATAATATCAATCCATTCACTTACTCACTACACTTAACATAATAATATTAAACTTAAATTAAAGTGGGGTGTTACATGTTACATAAGTCAGTTTTTCTGCATTCCTCGATTGCCTTCATTCTTTTATTTTCTCTACATTATTATACCTACTGATATAAGTTTAGACTGAAAGAAATGTAGCTATTCAACATAGTTATAGAATAAAGCCAGAGATAAAATAATTAACTTATGTTAAAACCAACCTTGCAGAAAATCGAAGAGGAGTATGTTTCAAGTTCTATATTCACTGGAGGATGTAACACTGGTGCACATGATGTAATGGGTAAATTATTAATCAAAGAAATTACACTCGAATAAACATAGCCGCTCGTGAACAAGCAAACATAAGACGGAGAAAACAAGGTCCTTAACGAAAGCATCAAAACAGTTTCGCTGCTATTCCAACGAATACATAAGAGATTAAAAAAACAGAAATAAAATCAATGAATTAATAGATGGAAAATAGAGAAATAACACATGGTGGAATCATATACCTGTAGTGGAAGAATGGTGATAGCAATGGAATGATCGATCGAGTGGGTAAAGAAGCTAGCGACGACAAAGAGAAAAACTTTAAACCCTAATCACAAGTTTATCTGCCGCCATAATATATAAAATTCTGCTCTTTACCCAACAAAAGTTGCTCATTCCCAACTGAAATGACCAAAATTCCCCTGCGTGAGTTAACTCACCCTGCGTGTTGTTTTAAGGCCATGTAGAACCTCATTTCTTCATATCCAATCTCAAATCTCTCTCAAATTACCCAAATCTGAAATTCCTTCAACTTCAAATCAAACAACACTCCAATAACAAGTAAGTTTTCACTTAAATTATGTTAGTATGATAGATTTTTTCACTTCAAATCTGCATGTTTATGTTGTAGTTATCAGTTTTAGGGTTTATGTATAATTTGCATTCCAAGTGTTTGATGAAATGTTTGAATGAGTTTTTCATTGATTATTAAATTTTTTTATGGTGTAGGTATGTTTGAAACAATGACCGATTTGTTCAGTGTTAGCATATGCTTCAATCGTGGAAATCTTCAGATGTTCAAGGTTCGGTACATTAATGTCACGTTAAAAGGTCTCAAGGATCAACTGGATGAAATCAACCAAGGACTCAATCCTAGAGACACAAGGAGGGTGAAATACATTTTGTATGAACGTCCAACGTTGGACGATGGGAGAATTCGATGTGATAACATATATAGTTGATTCTGCATAATACATGTTGTTTTCAAAGGGGCTTGCAAATCACTACCTAACTTTTGAAAGGAACAATAAAACTTCCGAGTGAATGCTTGAGAGCTGTTGTTTAACAGGTTTGACCTTATCCAACATTCGCCCGGAAGTTGTATGTTTAGGTAGTGTAGTAAAAATTCAAAAGATTAAAAGAACACAACATGTATTATGCATAATCTGGTATAAGTTATTATACCAGATTCCTTCGTATAAGATGAGTGTCACAGAATGAACATCATTCTTTATGTGATGACTCGTCTTATACAAGGGAATTCGATGTGATAACATATATAATGGATTTTGTAGAATACATATGTTTTGTTCTCTTCATTCTTTTGAGGAGAATGTAATGTTGATGAAATTAAAACTAAATAAAATTGTGTATTTGTTTAATTGATTTTGTGTAATTGTGTAACTTTATTCGATTTTATAATACACAATTTTTATTCGAATTCACGCTGGGTTTATTTAGTCTTTATTCGAATTTAATTATTCAATACGTAATTTTTAGGGGAAGTGATACATTAGTTATACACTTTGTTTGACAATACATTAACTATACACATACCTATTAAAATAAAAAAAAATGATAATTGGACACACAAATTTTTTAACACAATACAAACATCATGGGTAATTTGATATTTCAACATTAAAAAGGGGTAATTTTGTAAATTCCAATTTGTCCACTTCTTTCTCCTTTCCCACCGTCTTCTCTTCTCTCTTAGACCACCCCCACCCACTTCTCTCTTTTCTCTTTTCTCCCTCGTCGCTGAATCGATCAACCACCGTCGCACTGCCGTACTCTGATCTTCTCGCCACCACCATCACGCCATTCTCACCTCCACCGTCACACCGCTATCACAACCACCTCATCACACCGTCCCCACCACTATCTTCTTTAGATCCTTCATCACTACCACCACATCGTCTCCAACCACCGTTTCCCTTCATCGTTCTCAACCGTCATTTCAAGAACAGATCTGTGTGACAACAAGGTTTTCAAGGCCGATCTCGTTTTCAATCAAAGACGGCAGTTGTCGAAGAAACAATTTTCTAGTGATTCATCGACGTCGTCACCAGTTATCTCATAGATGGAGACGACGATAAAGGTGATCAGAATGGGTGGATTTTATGAATAGTGCATAAGGTGTCTGTATTGTGTTAAAAAATTTGTATCCAATTATCATTTCTGATTAAAATAAGACTATTACTTTTTCCACCCAATAAGTTTCTCACGTCTCTATTTTTTTCTTCAAAATACCCTTTGTTTGGAATCTAGAAGTCGAATAATATTTCGGCTTGTGTAATCTGAAAACTTGTATTTCTAAGATTTATTGAACAACATTGATTTACAGAACAACATTGACATATAATATTAAGAAAACATAATTGAAATGAGCAAAAATTGAAACAAAAATGTAAAGACACAAAAACGAATCATTTTATTAATAGATAATATATTTTGTAGTACATTTATATTAACATTAAAGCTTATTACACAAAATTACTTAACGTCTAATGTTAAACATGTGGTACAAGAAGAAGATGGAAGGAGGAGGTTGGGGTAAGGTTTGTTTCCTCTATAGGACAAAGGAGACTTTGATGGTCAAACTTACGCCCAGACAAATCAACCTTACACACAAACAGATGGTGCAAATTTGCAGAGTGGCACGATGTTCGTTGAGTGTTCAAACAATTCCTAAAACACTAGAGTAGCCTTTTTGTATGAAAGGTTAATGATGGAATCACATTTTAGAAGAAAAGAGAAGGAGAGAATGGGATAGGATGGAATGAGAATATGTGAAGGATTGGTGGTATTTATAGAGGAAATTTGTGAAGGATGGTACATAGAGTGTAACAGACCATTAATCACGGTAAAAAGGTATGGTAATACTAGTCTGACCAACAATGAAACTGGTATGACCAAAGAAAAACGTGTTCAATGATATAGTCTTATTCAGCAAGTAATCGTCCAACTCTAGGTTCGAAATGATGTCACGTTCTCCGGAATAAAGGATCAATTGGCCGTCAACTCAACCACAGAGACTCAAGGAGGGTGGTTGGTGTTGAGTATCGATGTCCATCGATCGACTCAGCCGTAAGAGTGCAGTTCACTCAGATGAAGCTCGGGTACGACGACAACGTGAGAACCATGTAATCGATATTTGGGTAACAAGCTAGTGACGACAAAGAGAAAAATTTGAACCGTAACGACTTCTAAGACATGCATCGATTGAGTGGTTTCAACTTTGAATCATATTCATATGTTCTCGATTGGGTATTATACCAGGTTTCACATGTTTTACTACAACTTTTACTTTTCTTTTCTCCAAAAAAAACTGAAATTAAAAAATATACCACACTAATTGTTTAAAATCATATATTTAGTTTTTTTTTTGTTGAGGTACACATTAGTTTTAGTATAGGGTAACCTAAATTATACATTAGTCATAAATTTATACTCAATAAAAACTATTGAGTAGAATAAGTTTTTGATTCTTTTTGTCAAAAATAAAAAAAGAAATCGATCCCTATTAATATAACAAATTTCGCTTTTAATCCTAAAAGAAACTGATATGTTTTCATTTTCATAAAAAATAAAAGAGACTGATATGTTTACATTTCCATAAAAAATAAAAATCAGCTTGCAGTTTTAATTCCTACTTAATTCAAATTTGTTTGATTGTTCTTAAACTTTTAAAGTTTTGAATTAATTTTTTAAACATGTTTCGGACGTTTTTTTCTTTTTGAGGAAAAACATGTTTCGGACATTGTAAACGTTCATTCTTTTAATACAGAGAAATGATATTTAAACAACCATTTTTTGACAATTATTGTGTTTAAAAAACGTTCATTCTCTTTCATACTCACATTATGTTTTTACTTTCTCTCTATTGGTTTAGTTTTTGTGTCAATACCAATTTTTTTTTATAGAATTTTGGTTGTCTCAAAAGTTGTCATGTAAATGGATGTTCAAATAACATAACTCTTTAATATACTGTTATAGAATGTTGATCATTTTTCTCTAAAAGAAATGCTGATCCTTCTGAAGTGAATTTCATTTTCAATCCTAAAAAACTAATATGTTTGCATTTCTATAAAAAAAAAAAAAAAAACAGGCAGTTTTAATTGCTATTAAATTAAAATTTGTGTAATTGTTCTTAAATACCACCAATCCTTCACAAAATCTCATTTCATCCTATCACATTCTTTCCTTCTCTTTTATTCTACAGTGTGATTCCATCGTTAACCTTTCATACAATAAGGCTACTCTAGTATTTTTGGAATTGTTTGAACACTCAACGAACATGGTGCCACTCTGCAAATTTGTACCATCTGTTTGTGTGTAAGGTTGATTTGTCTAGGTGTAAGGTTAACCATCAAAGTCTACTTTGTTCTATAGAGAAAACAAACCTTACCCCAGCCTCCTCCTTCCATCTTCTTCTCCTTCCCTCTCCATCTTCTTGTACCACATGTTTAACATTAGGTGTTTAATAATTGTGTAATAAGCTTCAATGTTAATATAAATGTAATACAAAATAAATTATTGTTTAATAAATTGAGAGTTTGATTCGTTTTTGTCTCTTTACATTTTTGTTTCAATTTTTGCTCATTTTCAATTATGTTTTAATCTTAATATTATATATCAATGTAGTTCTATAAATCAATGTTGTTCAATAAATCTAGGAAATACAAGTTTTCATATTCTACAAGCCGAAATATTGTTCGACTTCTAGATTCCGAACAAAGGGTATTTTAAAGAAAAAAATAGGGGCGTGAGAAACTCATTGGGTGAAAACGTAATAGTCTTATTTTAATAGGTATGTGTATAACTAATGTATTGTCAAACAAAGGGTATAACTAATGTATCACTTCCCCTAAAAAAAACTAATGTAGCATAACTTAAGTTACCCTATTGTTAGCTTATATTTTTAAAAGAGTTATCTTAAATGCAGTCAAACCAAGGTTGACCTTATGATTGAAGAAATAATTAGTGCTCTCCTATTCTTATGTACTTAATCAAAGTTGGACTTGCTAGAAATGCTCGAGGTGCGTATTTCAGTTCGACAAGCAAGAAGTATCGAAGAAGCGGTTTGTTTCGGATAAGGTCAAGCAACGGATATTTCCAAGGAGCACATATTCGAAATTCGAATCGAATGGATATCTGTTGTCCATTTCTAGTAGTTATAGTTTCCAACTTTATGTAGGTAGTTATTTTCTATTAGTATAAATAGTAGTTTCTCGCAAGAGGAAGTGGTCACAATTCAATCATACAAAAAACTTACACTCAAACTATCCGCATTCAAGAGAGAAACGAGTCACAAGTTGCAATGTATGAACATATGTACCAATTTACATTCCATCAATGCAATTTAAGTTTGTTTTCTTAAATATCTTTGCAATTTACTTGTTTATTTCAAGCAATCTCTTTTATTTTCATTCTGGAAATAACTTCGGCAGATATTTGACTAAGTCAGATTCGACAGTTATCTTCATATCTTTTATATATTTTGAAGAGCAATCATGAATTTCTACAAAAAAAAAAAAACAAAATATGTCTCTAAGATTTACTAGTTGATCTTGCAAGTAATTAATCTTCAACCAGCGGTTGGTTACCAAAAATCAGTGTAAACAAATTGGCACGCCCAGTGGGACCTTTTGTGTTTTTTTTTCCTTAGAAATTTTTCTCTTTGAAATATATTCGATTAATATTGATGGTTTGTGTTATGTATGCGATTGAGAAGTAAAAAACCAGTTCCTGAAATGACACGCCCTCCAGGTCATACTGGCGCGGCATCGAATGCCGCCAGCGCATCAGACACAACGACCAATCCGCCATTATCACAGGGTGGTACATAATCAATTCCATCGAGTAGTACGAGTCTGGTGATAACATTAACGGGATCAACAATCCCTGCCCAAGTGTCTTCGCCCGCACACATAGCGGCCTCGACGACCGCTCTAGTTTCACAGGCCATGCCATCGATAGGAAATACATCGACCCAGGGGTTCTAGCACCCTGGTGCAATGAGGCATATGTCTATGCCATATGGCATGCCATCCTCCTTGATGCAGGGTCTGCACACGAATCCATCCACTTTTTCAGAGAATGTGAATGTGTCACTACGACCATTGTTTGACCTTGGGGTGAGCGTTCCTTTTCGAACGCCCCAACAGTCATTGACTAATGCTTCCCTAGTCGCTTTAAGGCAACAAATGGAGAATAGCTGTAACGCCCTATTTCTATTAAAGCGATAATACACGCGAATAATATAAATATTCAAGAAATAGACGCTACGTCTTCGCATCAAGATTCAAACAACATGCACATATAAGATTCATCAACAGTCGCAGCGGATATAAGTCATACATCTCCAAAATATACATGTCATAAAATCAATATACATCATCATATAAAATCTCCAAATCCCAACAAATGGGAAAAATCTCCATAACGTAAATAAATCCAGAGAATCATAAAGACTGACACCTAATCTAAGACTCTAACGGATAAACAGAGGAAGCTCCCGCTATCCTCAAGCAACACACCAAGCAGTAAACAAACTAATCCTGCACGCCGTCTACCCATTCATAAAAATAGGTAGGCGGTCCACCATAGACCACTGAGGGTTAGCTTCACATCAATCATAATCAAACATAAACAATCATAAACATTCAAGGATCTCATGCATAACACATATACATACCCATCCTTCCTAGAATATTAACATCACATGAATATTGTCCCCCATTACATACACCTCAAGCTATCACATTACTAACATAGCATAGCAAACATATTCAATCTCAATCAAGTCATCAACATAAGCTCATCATTTATCAACATCAATCAATGAAAGGATTACTCACCTTATTCTTCATTTAGCATACTTAACTGAACAAGTACAGTTCATCATTTCAAGTTATAAGCAAGCAATCATCATTATCAAAGGAATCACCAAATCACACATATATACATATACAATTCTCACCTCATTACTATTACCAAAATTATTATCATCAAATAGATTCAGCAAGTGTATAAGCACAAGAGAGTAAGACATGCAATTAGAGCCTACCTCAAATATTCCCAATCATCAACAAAAATCCACAATGTACATATACACCAATCCACATAATCACAACATTCACCAAATTTCGCCAATGCACAAATTCACCAAGTCACATATTCAATTATGACACGACTCATATATTATTCAAATGCATGCAATGTTGTAGACTCTTCTAGATGCATGCGGTACCAAATCACCTCAAGGTCGTCACATTCGATGCAACAAAAACATCGTATGTAAGATTTCACACCCGTCTTACATTTTGGATATAAACATCCGTCACCATCAGTCATGTATGCATGAACATATGACTCGACACAATGCATATGTTCACACAAACAATTCACCACATCATCACCAATCATTTAGCATATATG
>Ga0315913_1003251_pt1 | contig 19480 bp, 5 predicted proteins | sample MpolsnodulesMG_FD_207736 | JGI IMG/M metagenome (GOLD analysis project Ga0315913, IMG submission 207736) | Medicago polymorpha root nodule microbial communities from Los Angeles, California, United States - small nodules | ecosystem: Host-associated > Plants > Roots > Nodule | place: USA... | reverse complement strand
TGTTACAATTACAAAGTTACAATCTTTCGCCCCCTCCACTTGGTCCTACATAAGATCTCAAAAGTTGACAACATTGATTTGAATCATGTTTGATTAGGGACCACATAATCTTGCATAAAATTGTATCAAACTCAAAGAAAACCTCCGGTCTAAAAGAAGTGTAATTTTAATGTTATTGTCAGCTTAAGTATGGGTGAACAAAGGGCGTAATCATAAGAAAATTCAATTGAGATGCATGTCAGATACCCACTCAATAGTAAAGAAAAGTTTCAAAATATTTATGTATAATATGTAGAGGGAATAAGTACAAGACATTTAAATTTGAGTTTTGTGTTATGTATTGGATTATGACTTATGATCATGAGATACAACAAATCAGAATAGATGATAACAAAATATGCAAATAAACTGACCCAGATAACTTTCTCATGCGCCTATTAAGAAAAATGAAAAATTATACCCGATTAACAAAGACAGCATGCCGGGATGGAGCAAATGATCTGAACTGTGTATGGCCAGTGTTGCTCGTTTCATCCAGCATAGTAAATTGCTTTTGAACCCACAAAGAGTTCTTTGTGCAAATAACTTGATCACACTGTTTAAGAAAATATTCATTTTTCCAAAGAACTTCTTTCATTATGTCAAGCAGCTTCTCTTGATCAACAGAATCAAATGCTTTCAGAACATCAGACGTGACAATGAATAAGGAAGACATAGGTGTCAATCCCTTCTTCTGGCTAACCAAAAATGGGCAGAGTCTTTTATAAACATCATTGTAATCAAATACTGAAGAACCTAGTCTCTGAGGCTCCTTGAACTGAATTCCTTTCAGAATAGTATGCGCATCACGAAGAACGTCGTTTACAGATCGGTACTTTCCAAACATTATTTTCTGGTGTTTTTCTTTCCTTTGAGTTTTGCAGTATCGAACTCCCATAGTGGACTCAACCAATTGCAATCTTGAAGAACCTTTAAGATTCGCCACCAACCTTACTCCATTTTCTTTAGGTTGAACTCTGAGCTTTGAAAATCCAAATGGTCTACCTCTAAGAATATTACGCAAGGCCATATCATCCAACTGACTATATCTCGAGTCTTTGAGGCAAGCAATAGTGCTTTTAGTCAACTTCTCCCAAACAGGTTTCTTATAATAGTAAATATCTTGTTTTCCTTGCTGACTTTCAGTAACATAGAAGTTTGCTTGCACCAAAGGCACAACCAGAAATGAATAATACCAGAAGATCCACTTCTCCAGAAGCTTACGTTTGACACCATTTACATCATTGTTCCAATTTCTGAATTCTTTATGAAGGACTTCATCATGTCCTTCTAAATACTTCAGAATCCAAGCATTTTGACTACTCAAGAAATATTTATTCAATAGGAATGGAAACCTTGATGTTTTCAGCTCATGCAAACATAGCTTTAAAGGGAATTTTTCAAATTTCCGTAACTGTATGAACCTGGAAATATTTCTTCTCATTATTCTCCAATTTGAAGGAGTACCTAGTAGTTCAGAAGGAAGTAAACTTCTAGAAACAGCCCAAATGAAAGATACTACTTGACTTTTTGAGCAACATGACTCAACTGCCTCACGCTGTGAATGTTGGGTGTCTAATACATTGCACTGCAATAAAAAAAATCTGATAAGTACTACATATTCGATTGATAATGAAAAAATAAATATATGCAGTACAAACAAGGTAAAAAAATTCTTGTAACCTCAATGACTTGGTAAAACTACTTGACCAAGCCAAAATGCTATAACTTTAGGAGAAAAAAAATTACCTCAAGTCTGGAGTTATTACTTTCATCTGTATGTTGATCCAATAATGAAACAACACAGTGCTTATCCAAGAACTTTGCAGGCTGGCAACACCGTGCCCTACGAATGACATTCTTAAACCATTTAACAAGAGAGTGATACCTACAAAAAAGCATTGCAAATATTAACATTTAGAAGAGTATGAGCCTAATCATTGAATTTGAATATTAACACTAAAAATGGATTATGGTATTGCTTAGCATATTGTGCTTAATCATAAATTCAACTAATATGAATATGACAATTTTGATCTGTTTCTTAATTCCTCCACCACTTTCTACATCCTTTCAATACCCATTTCATTCTATGTACAAGGAACCATATCCAAGATTATTTATCAAAACTTATGTGTTCAAAGACAGATATTAATGTGATAAATCTGGGGCTAGATCTTCAATTTGCATGTTGATCAAGTAATGGAACAAAGTGCTCAACCGAGAGCTTTGCATCCCAGCAACACTTTGTCCTACAAATGAGATACTTAAACCACTTCACAAGAGACGATACCTACAAACCATTGAATTATTACAATTTCAAAGAAATACGAGCTTCTTTATTGAATTCGGATGCTAATCCTTGTAAAAAGCTTATTATCTGGCTGATGATATTGAAATTTATTTGTTGAGCTTTATCATTATAATTCATCAAATCAACTATAAGAATTTGAATGATTTTTATTTTTTATTTTTTTTAGTTCTTCACCTTCCCTACATCAAGTCAATAAGATTTCATTTTATGCACAAGGAAGCATATCAAGGCATTATTCACATAAATTTATACGTTCAAGGAAATAGTGTGCCATAAGATTTTTCTTTTTTTCATTTCTTCCTTGGTCAGCATATCATTCACGAATTAAAGTAAACATCAATCAAGAAACCATCTAAATCCTCACTGCATAGCAACCTTTGGACCAAAGAATATCCAACTTCCAGGTTCTAGGCACTTCTTTTCCATGAACTCATACTAAGACCCCTCTAACACACAACACAGGAAAAAGATTAAGGTCGATGAATCTTCTAACAATCTTAAAAATGTTATAAATCAGTCTTGCAGCATCACAAAATCCAAACTGAAAGAGCGAAATGAACTGGGGATTTTGTACAAAGTATTTAACATTTTGTAGAATGCTCTGTAATCTAAAGGGCCTGCCTGAACTTACAGGCATGCAGCGTCAATGAGACACGAGCCACTGATGTGGGAACATGGCAATGGCTGAGCACTGGCATTTACATCTGAGAAGCCAAAAATATTGCCAATGAGCAATTTCGAACTAGCCAAATTTGGTTTTAAGGAATGTAAAATATCTGAAGATAATCTGTGAAGGAACATGAACTGCGGAAAGTGATTCTGAAAGAACTCCCATACCAATTTGCTCCCTTGTAAAAATAATCAAAGATGGGAATGATTAAAAAAATATCATTTCAGGGTGGGCATGTACACCATGTTAGATTCAAAACTCATTGGTGGAGGATACGTTTCTTCGGAAGAACTGAGAGTGAAGACTCCAGATTATAAAAGATGTATTTCCTATTGATATCAGTCCACTTAGGAATAGTTGGAAGAGAATGTAAGATCAAACAGCAAGAACATTTCCGCAACATCTGCAGCTAAACAACATATAAAGATGTAATAACACGACATAAAATGATATCTGCAAGACAATTTATGCACTATATCAAAATGAAAATTACAATTGATGAAGATTGAAAAGAATCCCACATCACTATCTTGCATTTCAATACTAATTAACTTTGGGTAACGTGACCTATAATCAACATCTCACTATTCCCACTCCCTTTATTATAAACACATTTCATAACTAAAATATGTATATAAAAAAAGAGAAATTTTTCTACTATTAAGTAATCAGAACTTTACGACGATAATAATGTTTATCAAATAGCTTTATCCAGACAGTCTAGTTTTCCTTGCTTTTTTGTGAGCTTTGCTCATGGGATATTAAAAGGCATTTCTAGGAAAAGCTTGCAAAAGGATTGAGTAGATATTTTGGGTACACACATTTTTCTTTTTCCCATTTCTGATTGTTGTAAGTCTACAAAGATCGTACGCTAACTTTATTTCCTTTTCTATCGGGATAGATTTTCTTTTTATAAAAACAAACGAAAATGCAGCAAAAAAGCATATAATTCCTACCTGAATTTCAAGACAAAATTTGGTAAGTGACTTTCACAAAATTTCACAGAAACAATTTGTCACCTTATCATGACAGCTTAAGCTGGTGTTGTCATGTTGTAAATTAGCATGCAAGACATCTGTATTAGTAGGAAGCAAATTGCATTCCGTATTAAGATTATCTTCAGCGGTTGATTGCTTCTGCTTTTTTCCTCTAAGCCTCTTCCAACGACAAGGCCTAGATCGCTTTCTAGGTTTAGTTGTAATACAGTTCAAGTCTGGTTTCCCTTCTAACTTTGCCTTCCTTGTAACAGTCACAGTTCTTGTAGACATAGGAGCTTCAGAAACACTGACATCATAATTCCTGCTCCCATGATGCCTACTCAGTTGCATTGATGACTTATCGGTCAAACCTACATTACTTCCAAAGCCAACAAGACCATCAGTATGGCAAGAAATATGGCGCTTTAGTTTTTGTACGGTTGTGTCATCAGTATCCGCAGATCTTTTTCTCTTTTGTGCTCCTGTTGCAAACATAACCCCATATATCAACATTATACCGGTAATCAAAAGGCAAAACAATATTCTAGTATGTAATGTTGCTCAAACACTCATGACATTAGAAAAGAAGACAAACGTTTAACAGAGAAATAAAACAAGGGTCACCAATTCACAAATTTATTAAGTTACTGGTATTTATTTTTAAATTGTACCAGTTAATGATATCTGGTAATTTAAAATGAAATTTCTAAAAGAATACCGACTGGACGTGTAATTTCAATTGGTGATTACAGTAGTAATTAAGAGTTTAGCAGTATAGCTAATGAGTATGAATATAGAACTAGAAGTCCATATGTTTAAAAACAAAAACATTACAGCTTAGAGAAACTAGAGGAATTTAAATATGCCAAATGCATATCTTTTCTGGCAATAAGAAAAACCATATTCAGATAGAAAGTGCTTAATGCTATAGTTAATGTTTACTGAGATCACAGTATGATTAATAAATGGTTCTTATTACCGCTAAGTGAAGGCTGCTGATTGTCAAACTTTGATGAACATTTCTCTAACATATCAAAGCATAGACGACTGATTGGAGGACCTGCCACCTGGTAGTGTTTTCCATGGGGAGTGGGCAAGAATATTGATGTATTCTTTAGTAGGTAAACCATTAAATCATCTCCAACCTGCATGGATACAATTATAAGTTTTTACCTAAATTTGATTAGAAAAAGAATGAAAAAAATAACATCATATGTCTAAAAATATCTTCATAGAATTACATACCCTGCTCAAAAGAAGACACCACGATGGACAGGATAAAAGCTCCACATTAGGTCTTGAACATTTACTCTGCATATTGATAGCAAGCCAGTAGTTAAGAGTCTCTGTTAGGAAGGAAAGGGGAGTGGCTAACTCAATGCAACTGAATGAGTGATTTAGTTGGTAGCTATTAGTAGTTAGTTAGGCCGCAGATATATAAGAACCAGCTGGCTGACAGAAAAACTATTTTTTGGGAATCAGAAAGTTTAGCGTGGACAGGCCAGGACTCTTGAATTCCCTGGGCTGTAAAAAAATATCATCGCCTAGGAATTGGTAGCACTGAAAAGAATCACTTTTTAGTGTTGTCAAATAGTAGCTATAACAACGATATATCGCGATAGCATAGCAGAATTTAAACAAATTGCTATTATTCCTTAATACACAATTTGTACAAAGTGTTGTCAAACAGAGGCTATAGTGGTGCTATAGTGTTGTCACGTAGCATAATTTCAGGAAACGCTGTTTTATCACTTTTATGAAATCCGCAATTGACAACACTGATTTTCCTCTACTCTGCTTTACAGATGTTTCTCCTTCAATCTGGTGAACCAATTCAATCAAAGATGAACAAAATTATTTATTGTGATTGTGAAATTAACAAAAGTAAAACAAGTAACCAAAATACATCACACATTAGCCTTCATTAAAAAAAAATTATAAGTCCTCAAAAACATTTCACATTTTGATCAGCAATGCACTACAAGGAACCTTCAATTTCCGAGTTGTATCATGTCAACAATCAACAGTTAAATAAAAGTCAGGGAAGAGAACTATCAGAAGATAGAAAGATATCCTGTAATAACATCTTGATGAACATATTATAGTACCAGTATCTTATACTTCCTCTAATAATACTGATGATAATGAACCATGGCATATCTGCTGATTGTATTGTATCATATAGTAAGGAGAAGGTGGGGATTACGTTGTTACATGCATGGCCTTCAGTTCTTAAATGACAGGCAAACAAAAACCATTCAAAAGTATGCAGGCTTATGGTATGTATCAGCACAAAACCGACCCGCTCTTGATTTATAACCACAGTTGAAATTTTCAGGACAAACAACTCGGCAACTAATAAAACATATCAATCTGGGAAGAACCAAATTAAAACTGAAAAGTCACTGCATTATAACCTCTTGAAATATCTAATCCAACTTCAAGAATACACTCATAATGGGGAAAAAAACAGGAACTGAAACAAACTACAAAACTAAATAAAAGCTAAAGAAGAGAAGAAATTTCTCACCTTATCATAACCAGAGCACAGGACATTGGCGGAGACTGGGTCCACTTCACACATCAGTTCAACAATGCTATTCACAATCTGAAATCAAAAACAAAAATTCTTAAAACATCCACTCCAGCTTCCAGACTTCAATTTAAAAAACCAATCCCCAATGTCTTCCGGTAAAAATTTGAAAAAATGAATTATTGAACGTAATCACATGTGTCAGTAAGTATCATGTCAGTGACGTGTCGGACCCCAGATCTTAGAATTTGTGTGGTTGGGTCTAACTTAACCACAAAAAACTGGTTTGTGAGGTGAATATTGCCCCCACTTATAAACACATGCTCATACCATCTCTCACTCAACGTGGTAGTGTGGTACACTTTAACAACAGACACGCCTTTCATCAGAAGTGTCAGTGCTACAAATAGACATAACTTATAAAATAAACTATACAAAAGAAACAAGCCTATTTAAAACACTAACAAGCTTCAATCAATATAAACGCTGAATCTAAGGATCTGTTTGATAAAAACGTGTTTTGAGTTTATAGCTTATGTCTTAAAAGCTCATTTGACTAAAAAAAACCTGTTTGGTAACTCTCACATTCTGACGCGCTTATAACTTATTTTTACTAGCTTATAGCGGTCTTTGATAAGCTAATTTAAGCAGCTTATATCCTATAATTATTTATCTCAAATTTACAAATATTAATTAAATATATAATTTTTACGTCATTTCATATTTATAAGCTGTGTTCAACGACAAATTTCACAAAACACTATAAATTCAATCAGCTAGCTTATCTGCTATCAGCTATAAGCTATATTAGCTATTCGCTATTTTTTACCACTCAGAGCCTAAGAGTTAAAAAAAAGAAACATATAAAATAAAAAGCACTTAAATTTTTATATAACCTGATATTGGGAGCAATGTGAGTACGGAATGAAAAACCAAATAGGATTCACATTTTCCTTAACAACAACATAACAATTCTCAAGCAATTTCCTATAATCAACGGGATCATTCGGTCTGACGAGAAAAGACTTCACGTCGGAGCAACAACCAAGACAAATCTGCCCGTTACAGCAACAAAGATCAGGAGAAGGATGTGGAGATGGAAGCAAGGAAAGGATTGTTTCTGTTAGGGTTCTTGCTCTGTTTCGGAAGAGACGCCATAGTACTCCTGGAATGGGTTGTTTACGTTTTCGAGGCATTTTCCCGCGGAAGTTGAAGATGAAAGGGTTTTGAAAATTGAAAATGGAAATGTGTGGTTGGAATGGGTTTTATAGAGTGGTGAATGATGGAGGGTGTTTTTGTCTTTGTAGCTTTGGTTGAAAAAGGTTATGGTTTATTGGAAAAGAAATTTTACAGTTACAATGGTGAAAAATGCGTGAACAATTTGACTCATCTCCTCAAAATCATCATCAAATAAACATTAAAAAAAATTAGAAAAATAAGGTATTCGGCGGAACACCTTCATGATCTCTCCAATCCATTTCAAATTATACGACGTTTTGGACATTTCACAAGTATTTAGAAATGAAATTAATTATCTATGAAAAAATATTATGAGTTGTTTTATAAAACTGTACTTAATAAATTGTATGAGAAGAGTAATCAATAATTAATGGTATAATTGTTTGCCTGTGATCGAACTAGTTCTGATTATTACAAGCGAGATCGAACCAGAAATCTCAAGACCGTTGTGCAAAGGTTTTTTTTTATAGGAAAAAGTTTTGATAAAAGGCCACAAATTGCACTCAAGTTGCTTAGAGGGTAGGTCGAGTTTGAATAAAAAGGAATTGTCTCTCGACAGGTTTGAGTTTGCAAGTAAAAACTTAAAATAAAGTAAGATAAAAGTAAGTTTACGCACGTAAACTCAAGGAAAAGGTAAATTGCATTGCATTAAAATAAAAGGGGTGGTCTACAAATCAGTTTACATACATTATATATAACTCGTTTCCCTAGACGCCGGTAGTTTGAGTGTTGTAGAATTTTGTATATGATTTGCGACCCACTTTCCGGCTTGGAAACTACTATTTATACTAAAAAATTAGATGGCGAACCACTAAGCCCATGATCAACACTATCTCCATCTTGGACAACTACTTGTCCCACGTTTTCCACTAAAAGGAAACTATCTCTTTGCTTGAAATCGTGTTTCCCGCCTTTTACTTGTCTTCGACGCGAAACATCCTTTCAGCCTTGCTTTGTCGAGACTCTGACCACACGCTCGAGGCTTGATGCTTTGTCGAAGCTATTCAATTTGTATGCGAAAGCTCTTCGATTCTGCAAAGTTAAAGGTCAAACAAATGTCGACCATATTAAATGAGCCTGTCAAATTTACAGACTAACAATAATAAAAATTAAAAAGAGTAACTTTAATGTTCATTGGTATTGTAAAACAACTTATAATTTGGACCAATTTTTTTTCAAAATAACTTATAATTTAAGACAGAATGAGTAATATTCAAGGACTCTATCTCTCTTCAAATGACAATGTCCATCAAATGGAGAGAATCTCACCTCTTTATTAATGTGATCCATATTAAAATTTCTCTAAAAAATAATATGACTGTTTTATTTCTCAGTAAGGAGGTAAGACCATCTACGATAAGGTCCTTCTCTTGTCAAATAAGTTGATGTCTATAGAGGTGAGTGTAACCACTTCTATTATTTTTTGGTTTCATGTGCACAATTAATTTTAAAAGTAATTTTCTCCTTTCAATTGCTATATTATTTTAATATAAAAACTAATTAAAAGAAGGGTTAATTAAGTAAATGGTCCCTATAAATATTCAGAATTTTGTTTTTAGTCCCTACAAAATAAAATCACACTTTCTAGTCCTATAAAATTTTCTATCAACATTTTTAGTCCTACAAAAAATTTCCATAAGTTTTTTTAGTCCCTGTCAAAAAATTTCATCAACATTTTTGGTCCCTAAAATGCTTAAGGAAAATGTCACATGGACTAAAAAGTGTGATTTTATTTTATATGGACTAAAAACAAAACTGTGAATATTTATAGGGACTAAAAATTTAATTAACCCTTAAAACAAAGCAAGGAATTCTAGCAAACAGGACAAATTAATTTGTCATGTTTGAGAGATAAACAAGGCATTACAGAGAATCGGCAGCGGCCTATTTGCTAGAATTCCCTGCTTTGTTTTGTCCTTCTTTTATGTAAGTATCATTGACAAGGTTATAAAAAATGGGACATTACCGAAAAAATGGCCGTTGCAAAATGGTATCGGCAGCGGCCGTTGCCGTTTTTGCCCCTTTTAACGCCGAGAAAAACTTCACAGAGAAATTGCTGTTACATAACGACGTTACGGACGCAAACGCCATTACGGCTGTGAAACGCCGTTACGACAAAAAAAAATAGAAATTTAAAATTGCTTGTAGTTGTTTCATCTTTCAATATTCCAAATCTCCTCAAGGTAATTTAAAATTGACTCTCAATCTCCTAATTTAGGTAGCGAAAAACTATATGCGATTTCAGAAGGAACGAAAAATAAAAAAAATTGGGGTTTTGATTGTGTTGTGACTCTATTAATGGGAAAGAAAAACAGAGAATAAATGAACATTGATAGATAGAGTTAGAGAGTGAGTGAGTGGGTGACCTTCTTTTTGTTGTTGTGTGTTGCGTTTTTTTACCGTTTGTGACTCTGTTGTTTATTGTTTGTTGCGTTTGTTTTGTGTTCTTGTCTGTGTGTGGTGTAGGAAGAATTAGATTGTATGTATGTGCTGCGTGCGTTTTGATAGTATACGACGAGGTCATGTTTTTTATTTTTTATTTTGAATGTAGCCTAGTTTTATTATTATATATATTTACTTTAAAGATGTTATAACAATGGGAAAAAAAAAAGAATAATTTAAGTTATTATACTTTATATGCTAATATATATAATTTTAATAGGATATGTGCAACGTTGTGATTAATTCACATCGCGAAGACCGTTATTTATATCGCAATGTCCATTATAGCCGAAATCACGAAAACATTGACGCGACCGCGACCATTATTTAAAACTAATCTGTCCGGTGAGGATGGATGAGAGGCAACAATGGCGGAATGTGCTCCGTACGGTGGCGATGAGTCTTCATGGTGGAACGAAATGTACCTGCAGACACGTTAGCACTCCAATGTTCAAATCAGTAATGGAAGTGAGAAAGACTGTGTAGAAAGTGTTGTGAAAAGTGAATCATGCCTTGAGGGTGAAGCTAAGTCACCCTTATATAGGCGCACGTGAGAATAATTGTCTTCGGGTTTTGCGGCGTGTGATTAGGGAACAGTTAGAGGACACATGTAAATTAAAGTGGTCCTCTCACAGTGGCGTTCTTAGAAGCGACGCGGTGTACTGAATTTGGGGTGTTCTTTCAGCGTTAAGCCTTAAGGCATTGTAAATATAGTTCATGTGTTAACATGAGATTGGTCTTCTGACCGGTTCAGAACAAAAACCTTGATCATTATCACCTATGTCCGCTATCATGTGCTTTTTAGAAATAACATGTGTCAACTTTGTCTTAGACTGGCTTTTGTGTAATTCTTTAGTGTAATTTGGTTCAGACCCCCTCCTCACTTTTATGGTATTTTCTAGACCTTTATAAAAAAAACTGTATTTTTTTAAAATTAATTTAAATTATAACTGTTAACAAATAAATATAATTTTGTCCAAGGGTGATGTATCATATAGGCATATTATTGTCTTATCTACTATATAGAATATATTATAAAGGTAGAAATACTGACATACTATATATTAAAATTTTAGGCTAAAATTTGAGACAACTTTTTCCTAAAATGGATAAAACTAAAAATTGTGTGCAACTTGGGAGGAATGAATGCAACATTTCAGCAAACAAAAAACACAAAACACCACAAATAAGAACATTGAGAGATAAGTATAATTATACTCTTTTTTTTTCTTTAATTCTTCACTTTCTTAGGGAAGGATGACTAATAATCTAAATTTCAACCAAAAACTAAATAAAATCTAACAAAAAATTGTCCAACTCAGAATCAAACCCAGATTCTCATATAGAATTATTTTCTATTTTTTATATGCCTCTCACCATGACATGATATGATGTATCTCTTATATCAACAACAAAATTATACTTGTCTTCTAAAAAAAATTATACATGTATTTATAAATATATTTTATTTATAAATATATTTTATATATAAGTATTATATATAAGTATTTTTAAAGAGAAATACTAATTAGTGTCATTGAGGCATTGGTCAAACTTCAAACAATTAAAAGTGGTAACTTTTGCATAAAAAATTGTGTAATTATTAAATTCATATTTGTTTGACTTATATTTTTATTTTTTAAATAAAATTTCTTATAATATGTTAACGTTTGACTTATATTTTTATTTTTAAAATAATTTTTTTATAATAGATTCTTTAAAAATTTATGCTTTTAAAGCCTTGAACTTTCCTGGATATCTCACTATCTCTCTCTAACCTTGTCAAACACCATCTACCTTCTTCTTAAACATTGAGTTAAATATTTTCTTTGAACCTTACCCATCCAAGAAAAAAAGGCACAAAATCCAAATACCCTTTATCTATTTGATATTAAAGTTGTTAACCTTGTCTCTTTTTATGTGATTAATATCTTTGTGGTGGTTATTGCAGAATTCCAAAGAAAAAAATGCTTCAACTTTTGTTGACGATGTCTTTCTCTGCTGTTCCTTTAATTCTCTATATTCCACCAATCAGAAGCTTAAACAATTTTGTGGAAACCATGGAAGAAATTAAGAGAGAATCAAGACTATTTAACAACATGTTGAATCCACGATTACAGGCTGGTTTGTCTAGGATCTTGAATCGTATACTTTTCAACACAAGGTAGATTCAAGAATATAATAATGGTTTTGGTTAATTTGAACCATGCAGAATGTTAATTTAAATGTTTTTTCTGTTCCCTCACTCTTCTAGATTGTATTTACTTTGAATTTTAATTCTATGTCACCTTTAGTTAATGATTTTGATGTTATTGTGGAATCATGTTGAGTTGAATCGAAAACTTTTAGGTGATGTCTTTTAATTTGGCGATTTATTCCTTTTCTTAATTTTACTATTTGTTTACTAAAGGTATTGTGAAACATTTATGATGATATTGTTAAACAAGTGGTGGAGCTAAACTGATTTGTTTCAACCGGCTAAAGTTAGTGGGGGATCAAATTCGAGTAGTGATATTTGAATAATCATTTGAAATAATTTTTTCTTCTTCTGTTTATTGGTTAAAAATAATGGAGAAATAATAAGAAGATAATGTGAGTATGATATAAAGTTGTCAAAAAATGGTATGAATATCATTCCCATCGAACTCAACTCTAAATTCCAAAATCTTTAACTCGATACAAGTTTAAAAAGTAAGGATCCTTTTCATTTGTTTAAAATAAATAGAGAATGTCATTTGCTAAGATATAAATAAAAAAAATTGATAATGAAACTTACAACTAAATTGATCACACTATTAATTTTTTTTCAAGCTTGATTGCAGAAGAAATGATGAGGATACTAACTCAATTTAAAATTGTTGTCGGCACTAGTAATTGCGGCTATAATATTGTTGTTGTGGCACCCTCCATAAAAGCATTGCACCGCATTTGTAGTGTGATTTTGAATTATGTGTAAAATTGCACGAATATGCATCATACAATCTTGGCCATGCTCCTTTAACATGACTCATATCGAATAAAAAATCTTGCTTTTAACAAACTTTTAATGTGTGTTTCAAACACCTCCCATCCCAATCAAAAATCAGTGTGCAAATTGAAACTCTATTGTGGTGGATAAATATTAATGGCACAATGTGGATCACAACAATCACAATCTATTTCGTAAAAAAAAAAATCACAATCTATCTTTTAAAAAAAACAAAAAAAACTAATACCACCCCACCATCTCACGCTTTTCTCTTCAAGTGTGGTTAATGACCTTCAGTTCAAAGTAAATTGTTCGAGAGAATACAAATGTAAAATGTAAGTTTAAATAAGTTTTAACCCCTCTATTTTGACTAAATCTAGATTTTAACCCCTTTATTTTAAAATTTGGAACTTGAGCCTCCTTATTTTATATTTTTTATGATTTTCCAACCATCATATTTGGGCTCATATTATTTTAAATAAAAATTTGTAATTAATAATCAGAATATTTTTTCTTCAAAATATTTTAATTTTTAAAAATAAATAATTAAAGAATTTTTAATGTTAAGTAATTATTTTATTTTTTTGTTAAAAACTAAGAAACTAAAAACAGGAGTGGCCTGGAACAATTACACAATATAATGTCTAATATAAGGCATGCCTGAACTATCCCTAGTCACTAAAGGAACCACAAAAGCATGTGGTAAAGCCCACCATTGTGAGAAAAACATAGGTAAACCAGACCATTGTTTGCAAGTGCATTAGCTGCAACATTGCCTTCTCTAATAATATGGGAACAAAAGCAGTTTAAATCTCTAGCAATCCTAAAACAATTAGTAATGATTCCTTAATCCAAAGGTTACTCCAATCAAACTTTTTGTTTTTCTACAACATACATGAAAGCACAAAGTTTTGCGGTGTAGCTACTGCATTTCCAATGTTTTGGGAAAATCATCCTAACAAATTGGAGTGACAGTCTTTGGAGATGATCCAAATAGTAGATAAGGAGGGGTGAAGGTGAGAAAAACACAAGAAAAGAGGGGGTTGAATTGTATTTGTCGTTTTTTGAAAACTTTTTAAAGAACATGGATAGCAGCGAAAAGTATAGATATAAGGGATAAAAACGACACAGAGAGTTTATCCTAGTTCACCCCACAACCTGGGTTAACTTTCATACTCATTACAATTCCAAGGGATTTTCTGCTATAATTAAATCCAAATTACAACAATCAACACAAAGATGACCTTGTCTTAGATTTCCTTGCTCACTTAATTTTTTATTGTCCTTTTGTTGTCCAGGTTTGATATATGATAGGTATTTGGGGAGCCATTCAACATTCTATTCAATCTACTACTTCGGCAGCTGAAACTATCTTTTTGTTATTGGATACATTGTCTGCCGAACAAAACCAACGGTTGGCAACAACATTATGAAGCCTTTGGAAGCATTGTAATCTAAAAGTTTGGGATGATGCCACAGAGGTAAGTGCCATGGTTGTTGAGCGTGCATAGAATTCGGTCGACGATTGGCATCTTGCAAACGCCTCTAGCATAGCTGCTTCCGCAACTCAACAGCAGGTGCATCAGCCTCATGATGGGGAGCATTCAGCCACAGCTTCAGATACAGGCAGTTGTACGGCACATGCGGCTTCCAATTGCTGGAAGCATCCTTTGTAAGGTAGGTATAGGTGTAACATCGATGTTGCGTTCTCATATAGTCTTAACCGAACTGGAATTGGCATTTGTGTTCGGGATTCTGAAGGTACATTTGTCTTGGCAAAAGTTGTCAGCTTTCCATGTATTTACTCGGTTGATGTTGGTGAAGCATTGGGGTTACATAGTGTTATGCAATGGTTGAATGATATGCAATTTGACAATGTTGATTTTGAAACCGATTCCAAGATTACTCGTGACACTTTTCATTCTACTCGAGATGACATTTTTGAATTTCGGTGCATTATTTCTTCTTGTTGATCTCTCTTCAGCTCTTCTTTTACCAACTCTAGGGTGGAGTTTGCTAGGCGACAAGCAAATGCGATTGCTCATCTGCTTGCAGAAGAAGCCACGTTTCTAGCTAGTCCCGTTGTTTATTTTAATACACCCGATTGTACTAAATCTCTTATTATTAATGAAATGCTATAAGCATATTTCTTTCAAAAAAAAAAGTTGTTTACAAAAAGATAGCGTTTACAAAAACTCTAGAAGTAGTAAACAAATATGAAGCATAATACACTTATAGTGTATTTCCTACAAATGTTTCTTTTTACTTTTTTTTAGACAAGGTATATACTATGAACAAGTATGTTTATAATTACAATAGTATATATGAACATGTTAGACATTGTATGTATGTACGTGAATAGGTTTGAGTGGTGTCGTAACATTCTTCAATTAAACTCTGTCCTTTATATAAAGATGAGTCTGAGATGACCGTTGTTGAAGAAATCCTTGTCTTTGAATGCTTGCTTAAATGTTAAGATATCTTGGATAATTGTGGTTAGCACACCACTCATTTAAATTCATCAATGATACTATTAAGGAGCATAATTCACTTACTTGAGTAAGAATAAACTTTCATTTCTTAAGCAAAGAGTTGTTGCGTGTAACAATGACAAATTCTTAAGTTAAATGTTGGCACAAAGGATCTCACTCCAGAGGCTTGAACACCAGTGTTGACTTTAATATAGTTGACCTTAATCTTGGTGCAAAGCTTTGTCTTTATCTATGACATAGAGTTCATAAAAGTCTAGAGTTTTGACCCGTAGTGTAGAGCTTTTACTTCATGTCCAGAGCTTTGACTTGGTTCAGAGCTTTGACTTTACGTCTATAGGAAGTATATCACTTTTGTACGTAGAATTTCCTACACAGTTAAAGACACATTAGTCTAGAGTGGCATTTGTTGCAGAAACATACACTTCAAGATCAGATGGTCCATTGGACGAGGTAGAAGGTTAAAAACGAAACTCAATACCAGATGCTTGCAACAAAGAAGAGTCCACTACAAACACAAGTGTTCCAGAATAATAGATGAATGAAGGAGCAGTCAGTAGCTTCATTGACCTTCTCTTCGTAGCAACTTCTGTAGAGTCTTGGAGCTGATGAACCCAATTGAGTAGTTCATCTATATGAGACTGGAACTTGTTGTTGTCTCCCATAATACTCAGTATTCTAGAGTTTTAACTAAGTGCAAGTATACACTGTCCAAGTTATAATATAAAAAGATATTGATCCCACAGGGACTAGAGCTCTATACCTTCCTATAAATTTCCAGTGGATAACTTGTTTGCAAGGAAATAAAAATAAATCTTAGGTGTCACAAAAATAAAATAAAGATAGTAGTTTGTGAAAACAGTTTAAAAGACTTAGAAGTTCTCAAAAGTAAAAGTTTGGTTTAAACAAAGAGTCATTTATGTCGGAGCTTCACTACGATATACATAGCTAGACCTTTCTATGACATCCTACCATATGTCGGAGCTTCACTACGATATACATAGCTATATCTTTCAATGACATCCTACCAACCTTGTGGCCTTAAGGGTCTTTCGTCATAGCCATTATGTTATGCAGGAGAAGACATAGCTTCATTTGGGTACAATCACAATACTTAACATGCAAGATTACTTTAGTTAGATCATATGTAGCTCTCCATCTAAGAAGAGGCTGAGCCATGGCCTATGACAAGATTCCTAGATAGATCTTGGTGCATCTCTAGGCTCTTCGAAGACATGGTTTAAGTTCAAGCAGTTTGTCTTGATCCCTTCTTATTTCGGTACTTAAGGATGTAACTCATATCAAACAAACATTTTCCATTTGCATTATCTTTCACTCTCGGGGAACTTGGCATTAAAAATAAAACTGGTCAAGTTTTACCTTCAAAGATTTTGCATTAAACCTATTTGTTTGAAAGAAGCACAAGTCTATAGCTCTTTAAATCTTAAATGAAGAATATTATAACCTCATCATGTATAAACCACAAGAATGAACTTAGCTCATGATGAACTTAACCACAAAGATGAAGATGAAATGAAACATAAATGAAAATATGAAAAAGCTAAACTGATATATAATAAAGAGTTAAGGAAAAATTCCAATCCAACAAGGAAAGAGTTTAGCACAAAGCATCTCCAAAGTAAGAACTATAAATAACTAATAGCTAGCACTCATGCTCATCTATGAGGAATATGAGATGGAGTAAGAACTCTAGCACAAAGCATCTCCAAAGTAAGAACTATAAATAACTAATAGCTAGCACTCATGCTCATCTATGAGGAATATGAGATGGAGTAAGAACTCTAATGGCTGCTAACCCTACATGGAAGTTGACCTTTCAATTCACTACAAATTATCGAACCCTTGGCACTAACATGTGGTTTTCCTTTTATAGTACAAGGCCAACCACTACAAGTTGTACCCTTTGGTCACTTCCCACACGTGTTGTCCTTATCTTATCCTTGCAGTACCAAGCATATTCTATTATTCCTTGTACTACCAATGATTGGCTCCAGCTGATAGAACTTAGCCATTAAGCAATGACAATCAAGGGTCCCGTGGGTTCATACTATTGTATGACCATCCTAAGCAATCTGCAATGCAATATTTCCTTGCATCTTCTAGCGTTGAATCTTGATACATCGCCATACTCCCTTTCCACGTTGTAGCTGCTTAGATCTCCAATGCATTTCCTCATCATGTTCCAGAAGACATCCATAACAAGCATTACTACTTCAAAATGATTAATTAACACAAAAAACTACTTAAAACTATAAATTCCTAAAAAGTCATTAATTAGATGCTTTACACCATGAAATCACTCAATTTCTCATAGATTGTGAGGGATAAGTGCAATGTAGTAACCTGCAAAAATTTCTCATCCTCAAGTGATGCAGTTCAAGCATTAGGTCTTTCTTAAGCAGGCTTAACCTCAACTATAGTTACTCAAGTAAACTCTAATCACCCCCTAACAAGATAGCCTGTATATTTCAGACCTATATTTACCGTCAAGGTTCTTATTGTTCCTTATGCTTCATATTTACACACTTACTCAAAGTTGCAATTTTGTGTAACTCTAGATGGAAATTACTCACAGAGCTACATTGCACGGATGCTACCAGAATTAACTTATTCACCATAAATAATCATCATAGAACCCTCACTTAATAATAAGCCAAAATACTTCATTTCTATGAAAAGGGCTACAATTAACAACTGAAATAGAAAACAACCTGGGCCTACAACTTCTTATCCTTCCCCCAAACTTGAATTGAGTTATGTAAACAAAACTCAAATTCAAAGTTTGTAATAAGGAGTTGTGGCTACACTACCAACAAGAAATAATAAGGCACAAATTTAAAATTGTAGAAATAAAATTAGTAAGTTATACCAAATCAAGTGAAAAGATAGAAAAAAGGGCGATGGAGCACTGCCTTGTTACAAAGCTACAATTTTGAACAACTTCACTTAGGGTCAACCATTAGTCTCACACATAAGTGTGTCTCTTCTTCTATATTTGGGTTGGCCCTTCGTTAGTTTGCTCTGATTGAGCCTTGCCTACAACAACATCATTGTTCTTTTTGTAGTGTCACTCCTTTTCAGCACCATCGAACTTGGGTGGTTTCTGAGTGTGATTCTTCATCAAAATCTTCGAAGGGAAGGGAACATGAGGTAGGTCAGAAGGTGGAATCTGTGAAGCTACAACTTCAAGTTGTGTGCTATGGGGAGCTATATCTTTCAGGAAAGCTACACCTTCTTGCAACTTTGACACCTCCTCTGGTTTTTCAACAATCACATGCGTAGGTGTGTTTTCTTCCACAACTAAATCTTTGTGAGCCTCTTCTTGAGTTTCTTCTTCAACATTTTCTTTTTCAAATTCCTCATCAGCATCACCTTCTTCTTCCTCATCAACAACTTCTTCTTCTTGCTTTTCTTCTTCATCTCCTTGCTCAACCTGCAGAAAACGCAATAAGTGTAAAAATTCTTGATCTGACTTGCTTTGCTCTTTTTTCTGCAGTAGTCTTGTCTTTCTTTAATAATTTGCTCTTGACTTCTTTCTTCTTATTCTTCTCAATCTCTTTTGTTTCATCTTCCAAGACTTCAGTAACTTGGCTTTCCTCCTTCTTCATCTTTGTACTCTTTTTCTTCCTTCTTCTGTTCTTCACCAACAAAGTTGTTATGTGGATGTTCTTCTTGAACTAGCTCTTCCAACTCTTTCTCCTCTTCCACATGTTCACTTTGTTTTGCTTTCCCCTTCCTCTTGCGTTCAGTTTTTTTTTTTTTTTTTTTTTTTTATGTTATAGCTTGCT
>Ga0315913_1003249_pt1 | contig 19484 bp, 7 predicted proteins | sample MpolsnodulesMG_FD_207736 | JGI IMG/M metagenome (GOLD analysis project Ga0315913, IMG submission 207736) | Medicago polymorpha root nodule microbial communities from Los Angeles, California, United States - small nodules | ecosystem: Host-associated > Plants > Roots > Nodule | place: USA... | reverse complement strand
AATTAAGCCTATATGTTACAATAAATAAATATTTCTTTGAAAACATATCAACACTAAAAACAATATATTAACAATTGAAAAAAAATATACATTATCTACATTAGCCAAATTCAAAGAGACTTTTAAAAAAATGGAATATGTTTCAAACTCACATCCCATAAACCAATGTCGACGGAAAATTGAATGGAGAATGGTCATGTCACCGTATTTTTTGAGTTTATAGATATCTAAGAATAAGAAATACTGAAGATTAATACGGTAGCGTCACTGTACATCAAAGGTATGCACTCTAACATCGCAATCTTTATTTTTTCCAACGAGGCATAACATCCTGACTTTTATATAAAGATATTTTTTCTTTGATTAATTCTACCGTAGTAGCCCACATAAAATCAACATTAAAAATGGTATACTCAAATATAAGTGTAACCTTCCCCACTTGATATGGAACTATCCAATTGAATTTGAGCTATTATATATAAGTAAAAACAATTAAAGTTGGGAGTGTATTGCCAACTAAAACTGCAAATTGAAGTAGAATATTTTGTTTTTAATACTAATATTTCATTGTTAAGCAATTGAATATATCCATTTAATCAATTTAATGTTATTGTCTCTCCATTATTGAAACGTTTGTTTTCATTCATTACCTTATGGACATGATGAACTCAATAGGATTTTATTGTGAGTGGGAGGACAAAATTGGAATTAGGTTGTAAAAATAAAGGTAAAATAGACAAATTGAGTATTAGGGTTAGGGAATAGGGTTTCTGAGACTTGTAGGAAAAGAAACCGCTATGTGGTATCAAAAGAGAAAAATAATAATGATAAGGAACCGTTATGTGGTAATTGAAAGAAAAATAATAATGAAAAGGAACTGCTATAAAAAAAAAAAAGGAATTGCAATGGCGTTGGTGACTTTAAAAAAAGATTAATTTTCTATGTGCTACCTGATTCAATTCCTTGGAGACCTTTTTTTCATAAAAATCAATTAGGTCCGCCAAAAATGGTGAGGTTATGGTTATTAGGTTCAATTGCATGATGGTGAGAAATGATTTAGGGATCGTGGGATTGAAAGACATATGACCCAAGATTTGTGTTGAATACATAATATTGAAGCAATCACATGTTATCAAAAACATCAGTGCCTTAGTGGTAAGAGTTGTGAATTGGAAGCATGTGGTAAAGAAAAAATAACAATGAAAATGAACTGCTATAAAAAATAAAATAAAAAGAATTGCAATGACATTAGCGACTTTCAAAAAAATGAACTTTTCATGTGCCACATGATTTTTTTTCTCATAAAAGGAGGGGAAAATGTAGGGTTTATGGATAAAATTGGATTAGGTTGTAAAAATAAGGGTAAAATAGATAAATTGAGTATTAGGGTTAGGGAATAGGGTTTGGAGACTTAGTAGGATTTAGATATATAGATTTGAAGGAAGGATATCAAAAATTGATTTTTAGTTACATAAAAAAAAAAATATGTATGAAAACAAACAACAAGTCGATTTTTTATTTTATGTTAAGATTAGACAGAACTCCTAAAAAATAGTCGGTCATAGTTTTTTAGTGAGAGAAACTTCAACTTCTTTTAAGTTATCTTTTTCTTTAATTCATCGAGGAGGGATAGTTTTAGATCATTTTTTGACATAGAATTATCCCTCTGCATCTTTTTTCCCCTTTATTTCGATCTAAAAGTGATTTTCACATACATCAATTTTTTTCTGTGTTTTTTTCGTGATTTCGTCGTCTGAATGCAGCATTGTGTTGTTCTTCGTCTTAGTGCGGCGTTATTTCAGTTCGCGTCTGGTTTCAATGTTCGTTTGGTTCATATTGAAATATCAACTTCAATCAATGATTTAGACGTCAACGTTGCAGATCTGGATCTAGTGATTTAGATTTTATCATACTATCCGTAGGTATTTTGTTGTTGTATGATATTAATTTCGGTGCAGTGAATTTGTTTGCAGATTCACCCTTTACGTTTTTAGCGATGTTCATGATGTTATTGTATCTGTTTTATTATATCAATTTGAATGAATATCGTTTTATTTTTGTAAAAAAAAATGTCGATTTTTTTAAGTACAAAGAAGTGTGCAAATGCAACAAACCAACACTTAAGAAATATTATTAAAAAAAGAAGAAGATACAAATGCACTTGGAGACTAGACCAAATCACAAGTATGAATATCTTATTGATATGCGACTATTTTCACTAATCAAACAACAATAGTTGCAACAACAACACTTCATAATTTCATTAGAATATGCGGATGAAGAGTTTAATAAATGCAATGTTATCTCTTAATATATGATTAAGCTCGATGAAAAAAGAAATATAAATAGAGAAATCAGTTCATATCAAGAAGAGTACAAGATGAAGGCTACGTGAATAGAGTTAGAAATCAAATAGTAGTTGCGTTGATGGAGGCTTCATGAATAGAGTTAGAAATCAAATATGTACTATATTAATACACTATGAAGCTTAGCCAAGTTCATTGTTAACTTGGTGAGACAAGATGGTAGATAAAGTCAGCAATAACAAGCAACCAAGTCCCTTATAGGTAAGGCACTCTCGGTAGCCAAGTGGAAAGCTAAGTAGTAACATTTACATAAAGAGCAAGCATTTATGTATGGATACATCAAGGCAGATAGAACAGTATGAAAATGAATGACAAAATTCTCGTTGATAATAAGTGGAACAACCCCCAAAACAGCTAAGCATGTTTTCATATTCCAATTAATACAGTGGCTATACAAATTAAATGTGTAGTGATTTATATTCATGTGGAATTTTTGAACCCTAGGTTTTCTGTTTAGTGTTTCCTAATTTTTAGCTTTTGCAAAAGGTTTGGGTCAATTAATTTAACTTGACAATTATTATTATAGGATGTATTTGATTTGCAAAACAATAAGGGATAACACAAAGTGCACTAGTGCAGAATGCTATTTTAAACCGGTTATTTATTCTTTTTATGCCGATTTTGCGAGTGTCTTAGAATGTCCTGATCTTAGTATGTGGGATGAAGGATCGATAATTATCCCATAAACACAATAACAAAGTAATATCAAGTGGAAATAAAATTCCCTCAATTTGCCTGATGAAGAAACTGTGAGGAGCAACAAACAACTAATATATGGGTAAAAAACCCTCAAAGTATCGGTAAAAAACGTGGATCATTCAAACAAAAAATCGCTCAACAAGTATAATCAAATTTGTGCTATATGCAAATGCGATTACTCTCCAATTTTTAATTACGATCCACTATTGAAAATGCAGAATCGTGTGTTGCCAACCTGCTATACAAAAACTATTCCAATCAAACGTTGAACAAATCCACGGTCGCAGTTTTGCAATAAGAGGTTTGAGAAAAAACAAAAATTTTGTTTTCAATATATATAAGAAGGAAGTTCAATACGCAACTTTGTTTAAAAAAAAAGTTTTCGTGTTAAAAACCAGCTTAAGGACGCTATAACAGTCTTGTTTCATGTTTGATTCAAAAAATATATAATCCTGGAACTAAACAAATTAAAAGATAAAATGGTATAGTTCTTAGCAGTCTCCATTTCCATTTCAATATTAATTTGATAATCTTTTAAAGAATTATTTAACGTAGGTATATTATTTGAATTGTTCAAACTACAATTAAGTGGAATGAAATTCCATGTAATAGTACATTATATGCCATATATCCAAAAGATTGTCTGAATTTGTTGAACTAGTTTCTATCTTGTCTTGTATAATTATTATAGAATAAACATTCACTTGATATTTTATTTTATTTTATTTTTACAATAAAGAATGTTGGCTTCTCAATAAGAGGGTATTGCATATTTTTTGAATTTTTTTATCGATTTTATTCTTCCACGCTAACATAACATCACCCATCTTAAGGAAAATGAAAGAAACAAAAGTCTCTTCTTCCGTGGGTGAAAACATGAACCCTAATATCACTACTAAAAAAACAAAAATTAGTGAGGGATATTTAGTGAGGGAAAACGTGAAATTCCTCTCTAATTCCGTCACTAAATTTTGCAACCAAGAAATTTGTGAGGAATTTCATTTTTTCCGTCACTAATTTCCCTCGTTAATTTTGCTTTTTCTAGTAGTGTATTGTGAAATGCCACTGTGAAAGGATTTTAGTGCTTAGAGTTGTTGGAAATCATGCTAATTTTGGTAGAGATCAATGTTTTCAAGCCTTTAGAGCCATCCAACCATAGAAAAAATACCTATGATGTAATATGCCAATACTGCAACAAAAGAGGACATAATTTCTTGCAATGTTAAGCTAAAGAAAAACTTGTGCAAGCAAACACAACCAATTGCCAATGATGTCCATGTTGGTGTTCCTCCTCCAAAATGGCTCTTCGACTTAGGAGTCTCGCATCATATTTACAAACTATTTTGATAATCGCTCAGTTAAGAGTGATCACACAAGTTCAGATAATCTTCAGGTTGTCAATGGTAGTAAACTTCCTATTTCTTTTTCTGGTTGCACCATTATTCCCACTAAATACAAACCGTTAGAATTATCAAATATGTTGTGTCCCCAAAGTTACACAAAACTTGGTTTATGTTTCAGAATTATGTTGATCTAACAATGTTTCTATTAAATTTTTTCCATGGCATTATGAGTTAAAATACATGAGCACGGGGGCAATTTTGTTAGGAGGGCTGAACTGAATGATGACAATTTCTACAAGCTTCCTTCCTCCCAATCACCCTAATCCTTCCATGCACACTCAACTACTCCTTTGTCTTTGCCATTTTTTTTAATAGGGGGCCAAAATCGTAACATTTTGAAACTTAGGAGCCGAAAAGTGTAGTTTAGCTTTAGCCTTTAAAATTTAACTAGTGACCATTATATATACAGACACACACAAACAAAACAACACACACATCAAAATGGATATTCAAAATGACATAACCTATCATAAATCTTGGATCTTACTATCATAAACTAGCTTATAATAAGGATTAAGGTGTACAAATACATATATACATTCAAAAATAAGAAAACTTTGGTAATGTAGAACCTCAATACAATTTTAATATCCACATTCTCTCCTAGAGCGTAGATCTTAGTTCAATTATCATATTGTCATCCCCACTTTGATACTATATCACTACTGCACGATGAAGTTTTTACATCAGTTGGAAATGAGTTCTCACATCGGGTAGCAACCGATGTAAGGTGACATTATAGATTTTTGTGTTTGTTTCACCTCTAAAAAAAATAGATTTTGTGTTAAAAATATGTAGATTTTTTTTCTAGAGTTTTGATAAAAATTTGAAGCTATTTATGTGTTTACTATCCATAGAAACCATTTTTTTAAAGAAAAAATAGATTTTTGCACAATATAATCTTAATATCTTTTCATTTTAGATTCAAAAATAGATTTTTTTCATAAAATGATTTTTTTTAATTTTAAACAAACTCAAAAATGACAAAAGTAATTTTTTTTTCTTAAACAAACATACTCTAAATTGGTCATCCAATAGTTTTTGTATTTTCTTCTTCCGCTTCTTTCTACCTAATTCTCCATCATCTCCTTTAATGAAAATAGTGAAATAATCCGAGAGGATTCAGAAATCTATCAAACAGAGGTCGAAAAAAAATTAATGATAAAATTTATATAAAATAAAATTAAAACAATTATTTTTTGCAAAAAAAATAAACAAAATATTTATATAATACATAATTTTATATACTAAGAGATTAGAAATATTCACGATGGTGTAAAGTTATTTTACACTAACATTCAATTACAAATTTAACATGTCATGCAGAAGATCACCATATCACGGCAATGGCTTTGCACCTTTAGCACAAATGATGATTTGCGTTGATAATCTGTTGATTGAAGGATTCATTCCTTCTTTCTTTGGGCTTGATCAACTTGTATAATGCTTGGTGACCTTTCTCATTTCCTCATAAGTTGTTTGTCTTCTTTAGTCTTATATTTCATACTAAACAAGCAAATTTTGTTACTTGTCATAGTATACCAAGTATTATTATGTCTAACATATTGACATTTTCTTATCATTTGTCTTACTAATTGACATATTGGCAAGTGTACCAAATCTTTTATCAAGTAATAAAGTGTAAGTAGAGTATCGTATCCACAAGGATTGTCGTTTCAACCAAACAATTCGCGTTACTTATTTTGGAACAAAATAAAATAAAAGAGATAAAGGTATATAGTTTTGCAAAGCTCATTTGTTTGCAACAGAGCAAAGTTTACCTGTTTTGATTGCAGAATGTTACCGGCGGTTAGGATTCTTTGAATCCCCTCTATTTATTTGTTGGAATTAATTAGCAGTCAAGTCAAGTTCAATTATTCTAAGTAGACTATTTAAGTGATGTGTTCGTTGGGACATTATAACCTAATCAACTATCAAGTTGCACCTGCTGGTCACACGATGATCCTTACGTGTGGGGTCTTACTTTCTCATAGATATAAGTATATCCTCCGCCTGTCGAGTTGTACCTACTGATCCATGTGACGGTTTGTGGGGGTCTTAATCGCTTAGAGGTAATTGAAACATAAACTTAAATTAGAGTTCCTAAATTTTCATAGGTATGACTTCCCATTGTTCCTAAAGGTTCCCTCATCCATGAACCTTAAAAGTACATGTCACATTTTCCTCTCGGTAGTTCTACAAACCGACAGCCCTATCAGTGTCTACCTTACCAAGGTGAAAGAAGAATGGAGTAAGTGGGCTGCTTTAAGTCGTGAAGTCACATGTTTCCTTAATAACTAGTTAGTTACTACCTGATTTCAGCAAATGTTCATCAATATTGGTATGTCACCTCCCTAAGTACTTACTGTCAGGGTACGCTCGCTTTCGGATTGTTTTCCTATTTACTAATTAATTACTTCCTGATTAGACAAATATACATCAATACTAGGTATGTCACCTCCTTAAGTGCCCAATACAGGGTTATGTTTCAAAGGAGACAAATCTTACGCAATACAGTAAAACTAAATAGCGAACATAAAATAGCTGAATAAAAGACTTTAAATTAAATAATTATCCAACAAACAAAATAAAGGTTTAATCTTAGAACCCTAGCCTAAAAAGATTTAGTTACTTATGGTAACTAAAGAAAAATTACAAAAGAAATAAAGCATACCCTAGAAAAACCTTGAGTGAGGAGAGAGAGAGAGAGACTTCTCCCTTGAAGCTCCTAGTGTTTGCCTTCCTCTTGAACTACTTCGTTCTGAATGAGAATATGTGAATTAGGAATGTGGTATTTATAGGGAGAGTATCCACCTGAACAGCGCCTTGGCCCGCAAGGGTCAAGTGCCAGGCGCCTAGAACCATGCGCCATGCGCATGCGATTGGTGGTTTGGGCACCAAGCGTCTGTGTGTATAGTTCTTGGGCGCCTAGCGCCCCATTCTGTGTGTTGGGCACATGTGTGTGTGTGTCATCCGATGCTGAAAACGCTTGTTTCTTCGTCTTTTTAGGTGTTTGCTTCTATATAATATGTCTTGAAATTTGGGAACATAATTCCTCCTTCCGTAACGTTTTATAAGACCTCTTGAATCTTCATTCTTTCATCTTCTCACAAATGTGACCTATCGCTGAAGTTAATTACAATCATTTAATTCTTTTATCTACAAATAATTGTTATCACAAAAGGACAAATGAGCATATACTTAATTTCTAAACACTACACCTAAACCAGAAGTAGATTCAAGCTTTTAAGAACGTTAAATATATCTTTCATATCTTTGAATTCCTTTAACTTTTTGTAATTTTATCATTAGAGTCATTTAGTTTTTATTGACATTTCAATTCATCATATCATTTTTTTTCTCTTAATTTACTTTTACTCGCAATTTTACTTCTACGTCTTTTTACTTTATGCATTTTATTCAATGTCATTTAAATTCTAGTACTCCAATTCATGTCACTTTACCTTTAAGTCTATTAAAATTCGATTGTCCTTTTTACGATCTAGTCATTTACTTCAAGTTAATTGACCATTACCTTTTTCAACCTATTTCACCTTCAAAATTTGAAATAATTTTAGAGATATTTTCAAAACTTTCCAACACACACTTGAGTCTATCTTTTAATTTTCGGACTTCCGCAATCATACTTGTTCAATATTTATTTATGTTTCATGTTTGATTGATTTTTCTTATACCAAAAATCATCATAAACAGACCAAAAACCATCTTAAACGATCTAATTAAATAATTTTTAATTTAGAGGGGATCATCTAAGTATGGAAAAAAAAAATACTCTTCTTTACTTCACCAAGGAAAATGACCTTTTCACTATTAAAAACCAAAGAGGAAAAGGACTTCTCACTCGCTTCCATTGAGAACACATAAATTATGATTTGGCTGGAAACTGTTTATCGACCCAGAAGAAGAGACAAGTAAATAAATATTAATTTAGATCTCAAGAACTCTTGAAAGTTTATCAAATTAAATGCTTAGTATATGATATGATATTTATAATATGTTTGTGAAATACTATAAAGAGGTGAAAGTGATATACGGACCATAGTTTCGTGTGATGATTATATTTCGTGTGAATAATCTTATGACCAAAATTGTATCAAGCAATATTTTAAATATTTTTTTGGCCTTGGAAGTAAGTCATATGAAAGGACCTATAAAAAAAAATATATGAAAGGAGAGGTTCACACGCTGCTGCAAGTAGAGGTCGACACAATAGACCAAATGTAGGTGTTTGGTGACAAGTTTGAGCATTTAAGATATGAATGACTGAATGTAGCTATGACTATTAGTTTGTTGGATGGAGAAGTTGTCCGTAGAAGATTCATAAACAATGACAGGAATCACTGAATGTAGCTAAGACTATTAGTGTAAGGTGTGATGATGAATGAACACCTTAATCATGTTGTGGAACCAAAATTATGGTTCAAGTTGTTATCATCAAATGTAACATAAAAGACAACTTAAGAAGAGGAGCATAATTTGTTATAAAAAAAAATCATAATTTAATATTTGATAGTGTTCATTTTAATTATTTTCCCTCACTATGGTTTCCGTTATATTTGTTAAATATTTGATATTTTAATTATTGTCCCCTCTTAAAATAATATATTACCTCTACTAAATGAAAATTTATATCATTAAAAAGAGTTTTTCTTATGAATTTTATAAAATTAAATGTGCAAATGTATTTGAGATGAGATTATGAATGGTTTTTTTTCACATACATAGAGAGATATTTTTTATAGTGTTGAAAATGGAAAAAAAAATCTACCATTCTTTTTAAATGTAAAGACACGTAAATACAATTTTAATTTGTAGATATTAAAGAGTCTTTGATTTTTCTAATATATAATAGTATACTGTTGATATGCTCAAGTATTTTGCTCAATGATAATGTTGTTACTATTGACTATTTCTTTTTCCACCCTACTCTCTTCTCGTGTACTCTACGGATTTTCCAAACCCTTGAAAACATGTCTAAACACCCTCAGAAACCCTCAATTTTTTGAGTTTTATAATCTAAATAAGGCATCTTTGCTAAAAAAAAAAATATATTAATCTGAATAAGGCACGAGAAGAGAGTGTGGTGGAAAATAAAATAGCCGTTATTATTTTCTCTCTTCTACATTGCTAAAAAAATTGTTTAAATATTTATTATATAAAATCTTACATATGTAATTAAAATTTCTGAATCCGTGACATTATACAAGTCATAATCATGACCAAACTATTGCATAAAAGAATTTAAGCATGTTTCGAAGGACATATTGAGAATTACTTATATGTAACTATTAAAAATTACCTTAAAGCCAACTGTTTCGAAACTGATTGAAAATGTCTTGTTAAAACGGATTTTTAGCTTTGTTTCAACACTCTTTTAAGTCGACTTTTGGTAAAGGCGGATTTAAAATGTAAGACCCACACTCTTTAAAATCTGTTGTTTAAAAGTTATTGAAATAAATAAATTAGCTAGATATAAAATTCACCATACTTAGTTGATGGATATGTATATAAACTTCTACTTGAGAATCTTATCAATTCCTTCTCTACTACTTTCCAATATGCACTACTATTCTCAACATATATATGCACCGTTGTCCTCCGCTTGTGCATTATTGATTTTAGGAAAATGCTATCGAGTGTTCTTTTGGCACTCTTTAAGGCCTTTAAATGGTAATTAGTTTTAAAAAAATGTGAATCAATTCATTGAAAATGAATTTGATCTCTTTTGCACTCTTGAAGGATTTGAGATGTAAAGCGACCAAAATTAGTGTAAGTAAATGAAATTAATGTTCCACTTTGCTGATGATTCCCTAATAAGTTATGAAATTAATGCTCCACCATTATATTGCTTTGTAATAATAATGTTATAAATCTTGACTTCATTCTTCTTTCTATGCTTCTTTCTCATTGTCAAGTCTCGAATTGAATTCCACGCGGTTGAAGAGTTTATCTTTCAACCAAATGACCTCTCAAAAAATTGGCGGCTCCATTCTTCTTTCAATAGAGCTAGTAATTTTGTGCACCGTATGTTGTGCTACATTTTTTTAGGGATATAGGTTGTGCTACATATTATGTATTCAATATTTTTGTAATTATTTATTTTGATGTTGGTATTCAATATTTTGTATGCAAATTTTTTTATTCAATAATTTTAAGGTTAATTTTTAATTAGAACCTTGAAGTTTGGTTCGGTATTGATATTTTACGGACAAATTGAATTTATATTAAAATAAACTAATATAAAATATGACATGACACTAAATGAATGGATGGTGGATACATACTCAATCAAACTCCAAAATACCAGAGTGTTCACCTAATTTTACACTATGAAAATTATACTTAAGAATATTATGTTGAACACTCTAGGATCTTGAAGATTGGTTGGATGTCTACCTATTATTCAACCATTTCGTGATCATTTTGTTTCTTTTGAATTTAACTATTGAGAAATGGGTTATTTTCTTTATATATAATATAGATTTATTTTAAAATTAATTCAAATTTTTAATAAATTTTTCCTCAAGGGTACCAGAACCAAACTAAACTCTAATGTGTCTAAGAATTTACCAACAATTTTTTCAATGTTGTTTGGCTTTATAAATATAATAATAATAACCTTTTTTTAGTTTTAGTTTAAAAAAATTGCTTTCATCTCACACAAATTTTTTTCGTTATCTGAAGATGAGTCGATGCTTAGATAATTGAACGAGTAATCATTCAAAGTACGAGCAATCAGAAAAGAGTTAATTGAATCTTTCTCAGCTCACTCTTCATTCGGCTGTAGGCAACTCTCAACTAACAATTATATTATTTTTAATTGTAAACCACTTAGTAACTTAACCGTTTAATCTTTAATTTGGATCATGAATAAACTAACAAAGATTGAAGTGAGAAGAATTAGACAATCCAAAACAAATTAAACAAAAAAATCAAACCTCAAGATCCTTCTACAAAGTTCTCTAAACATAAAAATGCAAAAGAATAAAAAGTCAAGATGCATTAAAATCTGCAAATTAACTATGAATCTCACTAAAGCCCAATTAAGACCATAGACAACTATAAAAATCTCTAACAAATAAAAGTGTGAATAGTATACATATAAGAAGATGCAAACATAAATAAAAGTGTTAAAACTTACACAAAAATACAACGACATAGAGTGCAAGTAGGGGTGAGAGCGAGAGTGTGATAAGGAGAGAAGTATAAGGGACAACGAGAGAGAAGAAATAGTGTTTTTCTTTCCAGAGAGAAGTAGGTTATTGTAGCCTCGAGAGATTTTTAAATCATATGTAGCAACTTTAAATTCGGTTATCAAGTTCGTGTAGACCTTTAAAGTCGGTTGTATTAAGCACTGCTTAAAAAGTAGATGTTTTATGCTAGTTTTCAGCACCAACTTCAAAGCTTTACATTTTCAACTTAATTCCAAAATTTGTGTTGACCACGTTATTTTAATTTGGTTTTCTAAATAAGTGTCTTAAAACATAGAGCTCAATTTTACATGTTCATCTTTATTGCAAAAATGTCATTGTGTATATTTTTTAATTATGTTAGTTTTCACTACAACATATTTAAAAATGAGGTATTTAAGTCACTTGTCATATCAGGGGCCGGGGTTCAAACTCTGGACACCCCACTTATTCATCTTATAAGGTGAATTCTAGCCACTAGACTACCTGACAAAAATAAATTGCTGGTCATATTGAGAGACAAGTGGGACAATAGTCTTTATGAGGGATATATTTGCAAGATGGGTGTGAAAGTTATGAAAATTCAAATGGATAGACAAACAAATGACGGGTAAATAAGTGGAAGACAAATGAATGAATGATGTGTATTTATATTTACATATATAAATGATGGGTAAATAGTGTGATATATTTGCAGATACGAATAATGGATTTATATAAATAATGAAAGATAGATGAATGATTTTGATTGGTATAAATTTAGCATTAATAACTATACCCATCTTTTGTTGATGGGTAAATAAGAATTTGTCTTTTTTGATATACATTAAAGAAACAATTTAGCTAGCATAGTGTGGTAAGTGGTAGATACTTAAATCCTTTGATCATTTGGTCCAAGGTTCGATATATAATTTATACGTATGGAAAAGTATTTATTGAGAGCAATATTTCTCTTAAATAAATCTCAGTATCTTGAGGGAATTAATCTCCACAGTTACATGCAGAGCATGATACATTGATTTATTCGGGAAAAAATTTAAGAGTTCAATCATTTTTTGTGGTAGTATAATGAAGTTGAACCAGTGCAAATTAGTAATTTTGTCTCATATTAAGTGACAATTCATATGTTTCTTTGATTTGCTCTTTTGTTATACCTGGAGGTAAAATCGTTTAAAAATGTTTCAACCACTGAAGATATTATTGGGATGAGTAATGTACTAGGTCTCTTTCTTTCAGAACTTTCGTTGCATTAGCCAAATTTGTGCAGGCCAACAATTAACACAACGTCTCTATGATATAACAAATCCATTTACAAATGCATTGGAGTTCTACTGCACTATAGATCCATTCTATAAATACACCTTTAAACATGGTACTAAGACCACTTAAACTTCTGAAGGGACAATTTTTTCGAGGGGACAAAAAAGAAAGAGAAGAAGTAATTCGTAAGTGAATAAATAATGCACACATCTTCATGAAATAAACTATTTTACTTCAACTTTCAATGTAAAGTAACACTCTCCGTTTCACAATAAGTGACACACTCGACCATTTCACAATATTAAAAAAAGGAGCATGAATGAAATAGAGAAAATAATGTTTGTGCTAAATAGCCATTATTAGTATATTCACTATTACGAAAAAACTCATTAGTAACAAACATGTGATGAGTCGAATCTAGAGACACACCACAAAGAGGATAATTACAAATCAAAACATCAGGGATGATCCTACGTCAAACAAGATTATTGTGAGTCATTTTACCAGGCTATTATTAATTATGAACATATATTAATAGTCATTTTACAACTGTTTACAAACTCAAAAACCAAAATAAAACTTGATGGTTTATTCTCTCCATTTTATAAGGACGATTTGGCAGAACATTTTACTTTTCAATACAAACCCAAAATTATAGAAACAAAAAAAAAAGAGAAAAACTGATTTTATTTTTTTGTTAATTAGCTTAATGGCTAGACTCACACTATAAGTAAGCAGGGACGGATCTATTAACAGGCTATGTGGGGCTAAGTCCCCACATCCAACTTCTCGATTTTTTTATTATAAATAGGGTAATAATTATTTTGGTTCTTGAATGTATAATAAGTAGTCACAATAGTCTCTTAATGTATTAAAATTTTAAAATAGTCTCTAATTTTGCACTTTGTTAGTCAAAATAGTCTAAAGTGACAATAAGTAAGTATACTAATATGACAATATTAACGAATGATATTAAAATACTTTGCTAGTCAAAATGTTTGACACTATTTTGACTAGCAACGTGCACAATCTATTTTGACTAGCAAAGTGCACAATCAATGACTATTTCAAAATTTTGATACATCGAAAGACTATTATGGTTACTCCTTACACATTCAGTGACCAAAATAATTATTACCCCTTATAAATAAAACACAATATGTTAAGAATAAAACCAACAAGTCAATAACCTTGTGCAAAACTTCTGGAAACAAATAAGTGCAACACATTTGTTATGATTTATAAGTTTTTGAAGTTGGTTTTGCTTTTGTCGGTAGCAAGTACAAGTGTTAGCAACTTAGCCAGATTTTAGCCCCACATATTTGAATATCAACAACTGTACTTAAAGGACATGTGATTTTGTGTTTCTTTACGTAAAATACTCCTAACTAGTGATGATTTGTCAAATCCACAAATTTGTCAAAAAAAAAATTATAAGCACAAAAAAAGAATTTTATATGAAGAACGTCACAAATAGTACTTATGGTTTATCCGTCAAGAAAAAGCTACCGTCATCTTTCCAAGTACGTCATATTTTAAGAGCCATTATATTTAAAGAAATCATAAATAGGTGTAAATATTTTAAGTGAAGAACATCGTCACTAACACCTAAAAAATGGAACAAATTAAGTTTTTTCCAATATCCTCATTCCTTGTATTCATCGTTTAATCTCTAATGAAAAATAGATCCCCATGTTCAAAATTCTGTCAGGATAAATAAATCCTACATGCATGATGAGCACATAACGCAGCTTTTAGTTCACCAAGCACCAACTTTTGTTTGACTTGGTCAATAAACAAAACATATGGTTTGACCCAAAAAAAACGTTGGTCTTACCAATCTAACTAGATATCAATCATGCCTTTACCTATTTTCTTATATAGATGGGAAATGATACACCAACAATTACAATTGAAAAGAATGTCAATTTAACATGTTCAAATTAATTAACTCTTTTTTTTCTTTTCTATTATTAATTAGAAATAGTAATCAAACTCGTTAAATCAAGTAATTAACTTGTACAAAAAAAAACAAGTAAATAACTTAAGTGGTTAATAAACTACAATTAAAGAGAAATCTTTCAAAAGAAATCAAGGAAGAAATCTAATTGCTCATCTTAATTTAATAATCTATCGACCGAACAATTCGTTTCTTGGAAATCCAAGTGTTAAGACCAAAATAATTTATCAAACTAGGTATTTTAAATTTTACAACACGTATTTTTTGTATCAAGCTACTTGTGTTCAAAGAATCCAATGAATTAATTAAATTGTTCAATCTATAACAATATATTAAGATGACTATTAAAAAAAATATATATTAAGATGATAGTGAATTTTGAATTGTATTTTTCATTCTCTCAATTATATCCTCCCTATTATAACTATAATTTTATCTTTCTTATCATATTATTTTAATTAAAAAATTAATTAAATCTCATTATAATACAAACAATTCAAATACGATACAAATTATACTCCCTCTGTCCTATAATAGATACCTAATTGACAATGTGCACTATTGATCTAATATACTTTGACCATATTTTTCTACTAATATACAAAGATAAATAATTTTTTTCTAATAGATGAGTAAAGTTATTTAAGATAAAAAAAAAATGAAGAAATCGAAAAGAGATATATTGATACCAACAGACTATCCATCCAACACGAGGTGTGCTAAAGAGGATAGCCAATAATTACAACAGAGTTTCAGACAGAAAATAAAACATCAGCCAATACCCAAACATAAAAATGGGTTCTTACACCATTCGTGAAACTTATAATGATTAATGTCAAATTGTGTGTACCAGGGAGTCCAAGGTACACAATAGGCAAAGATGAAATTTTACAATTCAGAACAACTGCTGCTTCAAGTAACCAGGACCAACTAACATTCACACCTACCAACCCACTCTTGTGAAAATTAACTTTGAGACATGACATAGCCTCAAAAAGGTTTAACACCACACGCATAGTTCTAACATTAGCCCAACTTTTCTCACCCAAAATTAAAGTATTATCTGCAAATTGTAAGTGAGAAACAGACAAACTCTGAGTCGGTCCAACCTTATAAGCTGAGAAAATATTATTAGAAACTATAGCCTCCATCATTACATGAAAACCCTCCGCCGCCAGAAGAAACAGAAACGGAGATAGAGGGTCCCCTTGACGTAAACCGCGAGCCAAAGGGAACTCATCAGTTGGACTTCCATTGACCAAAATCGTCGCCGTAGCAGTAGTTACACATTCTTTCATCCATTTCCTCCATAGAATCGGAAATGACATTTTACACATAACATCCTCCAAATAATTCCAATCTACAGAGTCATACGCATTCTCAAAATCCACCTTAAACATCAGTAAATTTTTCTTCAATTTTTTTGCTTCATTTACCACCTCATTAGCCACCAAAATACCATCAAGAATTTGTCGACCTTTAACAAACGCAGACTGAGTGTCTGAAATCATCGTACCAATGACACTCCGTAATTTATTAGCCAACAATTTTGCAAACACCATATACAAACTACCCACTAAAGAGATGGGTCGATAGTCATTCAAACTTTAAGGACAATCTTTTTTTGGAATGAGAGTGATAAAAGTATTGTTTATACCTTTCAGAAGCATCCCATTTCGATGAAACTCTGAAACATAACGCATCAGATCCTCCTTCAAATCCCCCCAAAAATCTTTGATGAAGCCAAAATTTACACCATCCGGACCAGGACATTTGAAACTGTCACAATCCCACACAGCCATTTTCAACTCCTCCATGCTAAACGGCTTTGTCAAGGCCGCCCCCTCCCTGTAGGATAATGTACGAAAATTCAAATCCGCAAGGCGAGGGTGCACCACTACCGGTGCTTTGAAGTGATTTGAAAAGTGATTAAACACCGCCGCATGGACACTACCAACACCTTCAACCTGAATTCCACCCACGTCAAAAACGAAAATATTATTAACACGACGCCTACTTGACATGACACCATGAAAGAATTTTGAGTTGGAATCCCCTTCCCTCAACCAATTCAACCTTGGTTGTTGCCAACAAATACTAGAATGAGACCGGCATAACGAATGCAACTCAGTTGAAAGACTATGAAGTTCCTCCACCTCATCTTCCCCTAAAGTAGAGACCTCCCCCCTTCTCATCCAAAACTGTTATGCGATCTCTAACCATAGAAATTTTGCCCGGAATATTCTGAGTATGTGTCTGATGCCACTCCCATAGTGTCAATTTAATCATTTTAAGTTTCTCCTTCAACACATAACCACCTCACCCTTCAACTTGAAAAGTTCTCCACTTGTTACTAACAAAAGTCTTATATCCAGGCACATCCATCTAACACTTCAACATACGGAACGGTTTCGGTCCCCAATTTTGCTCATCGGCAGACAGAACCAAAGCAAAGTGATCAGATAAACCCTGAAGCTGAGCTATGTAAATGCAATTAGGCCAGTTCAAACACCAATTCTCTGATAGCAAAAATCTATCAATACGACTCATAGCATGCCCATCACCATGGTACCAAGTAAACTGGCGACCAATAAGAGGTAAATCCACCAGAGCACTACGCTCAATAAAATTATTAAAGGAGTAGACACCTTCCAAACTATTGTAAGAAGTTACACTTCGCCTCTCCTCGGACCCCAAGACCACATTAAAATCACCACAGACACAAATATTAGACCCATCAAAATTTGCCAATATGTTTGTTAATGATTCCCACAACACATTTTGGCCACGAGCGTCACACGGAGCATAAACATTAAATAGAACAAAATCAACATTAGATTTCAAAAGTCTGCCGCACACTTCCAGAACATGATCAAAACAAAAAGATGAAAAAAAATTCACCTCACCCTTTGCCCACATAATGAGTAAACCACCTGACGCCCCTACAGAAGGACGAAAAGAGTAACCATGAGGAGAGGTACCCCACAACGTAGAACACACAAAATTATCTATCCGCATAAGTTTGGTTTCTTGGCGGCAAACAATAAAAGGACATTTGTCTCCGACCAACTTCCTCACTTCCCTCTGCTTCTCAAAACCCCCAAGTCTCCTAACATTTCAAGAAAGAATCTTCATCAATAACCACCAGCACCCTGACCTGCCACATCCTTGCCGCTTCCTTCCCTACATCCTCAACCCTCCCTCCTTCTACTTATGTCCCTCCCCAGCCGATCCATATCCACCATATTTGTGACATGGTCAACTATGTCACTTAATATGAGACGGGTATAGTATAAATTAATATTTTTATCATGATATATTCCAAAAAAAATTATAATCAAATATGATAAAATAAATATATTATTGAACACAACATAAAAGTGGAAAAACATACACCTACCCATGTTGATGCTAGAGGACAAAAGGTAAATAAACCCAAAAAAGAAGTGAGGCTCAATTTTCCCGGCTGGCAAACTATTCAATTAATGTCTCTACATGTTATGAAATAAATGTTCGTTAGGGTGGTTGTATCGACTAACCTCTCTCCTCCAACTTTCACCCCTTTAAAATCCTTTTCTCATCTTCACAAATAATTCACAACTCAATGTTCTTCTCTTCTCCCTTTACTTTCTTTTCTCTTTTCCAAACTCCACTTCTTTACCTTAAACTTTTCCCTTTCATAACCAAAATATAATCCCCACACAAACACACACACTCTTTAAACATTTTGTACCCTTTATTTTTACATTTTATCAAAGCCTATAATTAGTACTCACTTTGTGCATGCCCTTCATGGAAGAACAAAATAATCAACAAAATCATTATTCTAGAAGAAGCATTTCTTTTGAAAGAAGTAAACTCCCCAATTTTTTAATATCCGTGAAACTAAAATATGTGAAACTTGGTTACCACTATTTGATTTCTAATGCTATGTACCTTGTTTTAATACCTCTCCTTGGAGTAGCTTCAGTTCACTTATCAACTTTTTCAATCAAAGATTTAATCCAATTATATGAAAATCTCAAATTCAACTTTGTGTCAATGCTTATATGTACAAGTCTAGTAGTATTTCTCGCAACCCTTTATTTCATGTCTCGTCCAAGAGGCATATACTTGGTTGATTTTGCATGCTACAAACCACAAAAAGATTTGCAAGTCACAAGAGAGATTTTTGTAGAAAGATCAAATTTAACAAAAGCATTCACAGAAGAAACTCTTTCTTTTCAAAAGAAGATACTTGAGAGGTCAGGTTTAGGGCAAAAGACATATTTGCCACCAGCAATAATGAGGGTCCCACCAAATCCTTGTATGGCTGAAGCAAGGAAAGAAGCTGAAGAGGTTATGTTTGGTGCTATTGATGAGGTTCTTCAGAAAACTGGTGTGAAGGCTAAGGATATTGGGATTTTGGTTGTGAATTGTAGTTTGTTTAATCCAACACCATCTCTCTCTGCCATGATTGTGAATCATTATAAATTGAGAGGGAATATCTTGAGTTATAATCTTGGTGGTATGGGTTGTAGTGCTGGTCTTATCTCTATTGACCTTGCCAAACAGCTCCTCCAGGTAGTATATTATATCTCTCTAA
>Ga0315913_1003243_pt1 | contig 19502 bp, 10 predicted proteins | sample MpolsnodulesMG_FD_207736 | JGI IMG/M metagenome (GOLD analysis project Ga0315913, IMG submission 207736) | Medicago polymorpha root nodule microbial communities from Los Angeles, California, United States - small nodules | ecosystem: Host-associated > Plants > Roots > Nodule | place: USA... | reverse complement strand
TCATCTTCGGACATAAGGAACTCAAAGTCAAGAGAGAGTACAGGGTTAAAGTATTTAATGGGTTTATTAATGCATGATTTGATTATTGATATAAACATTATGATTATGCAGATATGTGGAAATGATTGAAGAAAAGAAATTTTTGGTTTTTTGTATTACCATTTTTCCAGAAAAAGCACAAAATGAAAACAAAGTCGGGATCAAAACGACCTTTCATTAATGATGAAGATACATAAAGCAAAAAAATCCCTAAACCAGTTCACTTCCGTCTTGGGTGAGACGAAAGGATTTTTTTTTTTTTAAAAAAAACATAAAGCAACATACAAACATAGTAATTGAACAAATGAACAGTAGAAAGAAACATCAACAACGACCCCAAATGCGGCTAAACCTTCCATATGTCAACATTAGGTTCCAAGATCCGATAGCGGATTAACTTGCATATTCAAATACAAACTCTTCGAAAGGTATGAGGTTTTTTGGATCAACTTCTGAACTATTTTCATCGTTCAATATCGTGACCTGGTGCCCCTTGATGGAAGGCACAAGAGAGATCGGCTCTATACCCTGCTGGCAGTATTGCCGGCACTAAAAGAGGTGCCTTGGTGTGGATCAAGTTCCTCTCAAGCAATCTTGGAAACAAATCTGCATAACTCATAAGAACAGGATCAATTTGAGTTCTTGGAGCCTGTTGTTGAGGTTGTTGTTGATATTGCTGAAATTGGGGTTGGCAGCCCGAACTTTGAACAACATTGATAATGGGCTTAACAGCGGCAACAAAATGAGAAGTCAGATACTGCTGCTGGAGTAAGACTTTTATATATGGGTCTTCGAAGGACCAAATGTTGTTTTCGATCAACTTCTGAACTTTTTCCTTCAAAGGATAGCACTGCTCAGTGTCATGACCTAGTGCCCCTTGATGGAAGATACAGTTTTGGTCAGGGCGAAACCAAGGTGGTAAGGGATTCGGCACACGAGGGGGTGCCAGGACTTGAACAAGGTTCTTCTTAAGCAAGATGGGAAGCAAATCCGCATACTTCATAGGAATTGGGTCACACTGCGATGCTTTCCGAACCTGATTCTGAGAGATCAGCTGCTGAGGAGCCTGATTTTGAGGAATAAGCCGCTGAGGAACTTGTTGCCGAGGTCGTTTTATGCACATTGGCTGACATAGTGGCTGAGGCCTTTGTTGAACAAGCGGTGGATCCTTTGTAGCCATCAATGCAGATACTAAGCTAGTTAACTTCTCTACCTCAGCCCGAAGCGTTGTTACCTCTCCACGAAGCTCATAGACCTCTTGCTCAAGCTGATCCACTTTCCCTGTTTGCACGAGTGTTTGCATATGTGATGTTTACAAAAACTTGTACAAGTCCTTCGATGTTTTGATGAAAAAGTTGTTTATGCATGGATGCATGTATGTATGATTATGCTAAAGAACATGGTGTGGTTTAAGTCCATGTGTTGGAGTCAAGGGTAACAACGCTATTTGGTAAGAACTATGGTTTTCAAATATACCTGTATCACGGGTTCTACCAAGTTCCCAAAGTTTTCAACCACTTTCGAATATTTATCGGGTGACGGGAGTACTCCCATTCCAATTATATCCGTCAGAAAGTCTCGTTTGGGTGTAGTATCGCGTATCAGCTAATTCAAGAGTACTCTCGATTAGCCACCGCACTACGTCCTAAAAGGCCGAGATGGGTTAAGGGTAACTAAAGGTTCTCAACTTCGACGGTCACTTGAAAATAGTAAGCCAAACATGAGTACTCACGTTGACATGGTATACTTCCAAGATCCCTCCATCGAGTGGGGTCATATCACATGTGCCAAAATCGAAGAGTACTCTTGGCCTGGGACTATGATTATACCACCGTCCTATCTTAAATTTCTCTCAAGTCCGGGTGTAGGACTTATCTCACCACTCACGTTTAAGAAAGGAGGAAGAAGAAGAAAGGAGGCATATATACACGTATTTCCATCTTTTATTTTTGATTTTAAGCAAGTTATAGCACAAAAATTTAGATAAAACCAAGTTAGGCTCAACCCTCTTAGGGGGTCCCCAGTGAAGTCGCCATTTCTGTCGCGTCATTTTTCGGAGATCAAGCTATTTTATTAGCATAGACTCACTATTTCATTTCACGACTGAACATTTAATATTAAGAGAAAAAGGGGAAAAAAGTTCGAAATACCCCTTTGAAGAGATTTTGGGTTCGGGGGTTGGTTACATAAAGGGAAGGTGTTAGCACCCTTTATGTCTGTAGTACTCTACGGGAACCTCTTGGTTTTATTTAACGTTTTGTGCTATAACTTGCTTGCTTTTAAAAATGGTATTTAAAGTGGTAAAGGAAGAAAGAGACCTACTTATCTACATTTTTTTATTGATTTGGAAGGACGAGTGTCCTTTGCCTACGTACCCGTGAGGGATCAAAACCTCGTAGTTCGGGGTAAAAATTGACGTTTGATTTGTTTTGTGTTTTTTATTAGTTTTGAAAAATGTTTTAAAATGAAAAGCCACGTGGCAAAATAAATTTGTTTGTGTTTTTTATATTAAAGAAAAATGACTTGAAATATGATTAATGTAGATTGCAATTTGACTTACGAAAGAATAGAAAATAAAGGATCACTTGATTTTTGAATCAAGGTTTGTTTATGAAAATATTTTTTGCGGTTTTGTTATTTGCATGTTTTTGTTGTTTTTTTCCGTTGAAATATAACTAAACTAAAATTGAAGCTAACGGAGGAAGAAAATAAAACGTAGGTACCTCATGGTGGTGTTGGACCACCACGAGGACCTTTAACCTAAACTAGAAGCAAAATAAAAGGCATACACCCACACACGCACACATGCACCTAAAACTATTACATAAAACCTATTATACATTATATGGTCTGCGAAGGAAATAAATGACAAGAAAAATAAATTACTTACATTAAGCCTATTTACATTCTAAAATCTACGAAAAATAAATGATAAGCAAAATAAATTATTTACATTAAGCCTAGTTTACATTCTAAGTTCTATGCCTAAAACTATAAACTAGATTAAAATGTGAAATGCTAAAACTAAACTAAAATGCATGAATTATTTACATTCAAGCCTAATGTACAAATTAAACCATATTATATAAAAAGAAATGAATGATTAAATAAAATATAATGAAGGCAGAATAATAATCCTAAACTAATTAAAATGCATGAGAATTAACAAAATGCAATGCTAATGGAAAGAAAATGAAAGAAAATGCGCAAAAGAAAATAAGAAAAATAAAATACAGCAGGGGGGTAAGACAGTAATCAGGGGGTGCAGTAATTAAAAAAGAATATGGGCTTAGAGACAGGAGGCACGCATTGGGCCTGAAGGAATTGGTTTTGGACCGGTTCAGTTTGAAGAGAGAAACGGGTCGGGTTAGGGTAATATATAAATATGCTGTGAACCCTAAATATCTCATTTTTATTACAACTTTCTCTCTCTTCTTCCCTATACTCTCTTCTCTCTCTATTCTTCTTCTTTCTTCTCCGATTGGAGAGTGGGAGGAGCGGCGGCGGTTGGCCCGCCAAGGGTGGTTGGAGACAGCTCCGACGTGGCGGTTGGCCGTCGTTGACGGCGGCGCCGCACCAAATGCTTTTTTTTTTTTACTTTTTTTTCGCCTATTCTCTTCTATACCTTCTTCTGGTCCTATTTCTCACCTCAAAGTTCTTATACAACAAATACCAAGCCCTAGATCTACGAAGGAAGAAAGAAAGTTTTATACCTTTATTTTGGGTCTTGATCTGTTCTTGGGCTCGCCTTTCAAACTGATTCGCAGCAGTATCCCCTTGGTTCGGTTTCGGACCTCTGGTATACGTGGGTGATGGGATTTGTCGGTCGGTTCTGTTGATGTGCGTGATTTGGTATGGATTCGGTCCTGTTGGGACTGGTACGGTTGACTGTGGTGTTGTTTATCCTTTTGCAGGTTTTGATGCGTGACGAACTCTTTGGCCCCTTGTGTGCTTGTGCGCGTTTCTGGAGTTTTCCCCTCCGTTTTTCTGTGTGCAGGTGTCTTTGGTTTTTATAGCATCAGGTTTGTTGCTAAGGTTTTGTTAAAAGAGCAGATAAAAGTGGCTTTGGATTGGAATGAAAAGAACATGTTGTGTTTCTGTTCTTGAGTTTGTGTTGCAGATGAGATGAGTTTGTGAGCTGTTCGTTGGATTGGCGTGTAGCTGAGACCATTTTTGGATTGGGACAAAGTTGGATATGGACAAACTAAAACTAAAAAGAAAATGAAGACTAAAACTAATAATTAAAAGTTTAACTACAAAAGGAAACAAAATTAAAGTTAATTAAAAATTTAAATGAAAGATGGAATTAAGATAAGATAAAAAAAAAGATAAAGAGAGAAGAGGGCCCGACTCGGAATCAAAATGAGGTATTTTAAAATACCTCTCTGCCGAAATTTTCACTGAAAATCAGAGATCGATCAGATTAAACTGCGTACGAACGTAGGGCCCAATGACATGTGTCAGTGACAGTTTGGGTCAAAAATTGGGGTATGACAATACCCTTAAAAAAATTCTATAATAAAGATTGTTGTTGGTGTCATTAAAAAAGTAGAATTTAGATCATATTTTTTTGTTAAATTGTTGGTGTCATTGAAATAGATAGTCATGGTTAGTTTGATTTGTTATAATTTGAAAGCAAAAAGCATTTATATTTTAACTTTTAATCAAAATCAAAATTTCATAAAAGAATATTATTCATAATTTTCGAATGTTAACGCAATAAAAAAACAGAAAAAAAGGGCACATGAGTGTCCGTCTTTTCGCTAGCGTATAATAACATAAATAGAGTTATATGTACAACCAACAAAATAAAGAAAGACACTGATATTGATATAACATACAATAAATCTAAGAAACATGAAAATAAACAACACTAGATAAGATCACCAACTATTTTTTCAAACTAACCAAACATTGATCCCGATAAACAATTTTTTTTTGGTGTTTTAAATTTATTACTTTTGTTTATTTGGAACAACCTAAAAAGTGAACGGCTTAAATACTCCTAAGAAACTAATCATTACAATATTTAATCTTGTTGTGGACTAATTCACTAATTGTTAAAATCAATTAACAAAGAGAAATTTTTTTTATACCTACCATACATTGGTGAATGCATGCATTGTCAATTAATTAAACAAAAAATGAAATCACAATTACTAATTTGTTTAGGTAAAAAATACAATTAATTATCATTAATTTTGAAAATATAAGATAAATAATGCATAATTGAGTTTCTCTCATTCTCATTAATTATACACGACTCTTAAATTCATATTGTTTCAATCACAAACAACGCATTCAACTAGAACCATCCATATATATCTTACATATAATAAATTTCTTTTTCATTCTTCATATACTGGACATGACTTTGAGAGTCATGCATTTCAATCTCAAACAACACCACCAACTACATACACAAACCATCAATATATTTTGCAAAGAAAATATATCTCCTCAATTTTTCATGTATCAAATATGACTATTCAAGTCATCCAAAGCGTGTGAAAATAAATATTATATATGTTATAAATACAAAAGTTTTTGTAAAATTTAACCCTCTATTTATATTAATGTATTATGTATCTTAACCCACTTGGGTTGGTCCGGTGGTATTGGCTTGGGACCTGGGAGTGTGCTCCTCCTCGAGGTCTCATGTTCAATACTCTCTGGTGACAATTTGGGTGGGATAATTTAACTTCTTCAAAAAAAAAATGTATTATGTATCTTTTAGGTATCAAATAAGTGAGTTTTTTTAATTTAAATAATCACATAAAATTTGTAACGTTTTGTTATTTTATAGACAAGTTATAAATTACATCATTTACAATTTTAAAATTAGATGAGGAATATCAAAGACAATAATTATTTATTTGTCTCTCATTTGTTTTCATGCGATAATCTTATAATTTATGTTAAATGCTAACAAGCATCCCTTTTTTATTTTGTATATTGACAATGTGAACAATGAGACTAAGGTTTTTTTATTTTAAGAAGTTAAATTAACTCATCTATATTTACACTGGAGACTAAGGATTCTTTAAAAAAAGCAATGAGACTAAGGATAAATGTTCAGGAATAAAAAAATAGAAAGATTATCTTAAAATTTGTGTATTCAATTCAATAGAAGTTAAACAATGTTCATAGATTTAATTCGTTAGATGTGTCCTTAAAATACAAGGAGAAAACCCTTTATGTAGGCACCAAAAGCCCTCACAAACGATGAAAAACGAACATAAAACTGAAATTTGTTTCAGACTTATGAGGGACAAAATCCCTCACTTATTTGTTGCCACAAACATTGGTGGTGGAAAAATCCATCACGAATATCCTATTTTGTTAATTCAACAAAAAGATTTTTTAGGGTTCAAATATCCACAAATGTGTGATTGTTCTGAACACCACAAATCACCAATTGAAAAAAACAAAAAAGATAAAATTATCAATTTGTGGCAGTTTAAACTTTAAACTGCCATAAAATGGCCAAGATTTCAAAAAATTGATATAATTTAGAAAAATAGAAATAAATTTATATTTAAAAATATATATAATTAAACTTTAATTTTAAATAAAAACAATTTTAAAAATAGAAATAAAATTGTAATGATTATTCTTACATACTTTGATTTAATTGCATTCACTACAATAATTCATTAATTAGTGACAAAATTCAAAAATTGTATTATTAACAAATTTAGACCTCGATAATTATTGAGGATCTAAACCCTCGATAATGACCAATGTGCAAGTAACGTTAATGACCAATCTGCTTTGAATTAGTAGTGGATTTTTTCCGTCAATAATGATAATATAGATGACATTGTATTACTGACATATTTAAATATGTCAGTAATTGTTCTTCAAAAAAAAAGTTGTTAGTAATTGTCTGATATCATAAGAAATCCGCCAACACCCTTCATTTCCACCAGTAAATTAAAGACATTGTAAGCAATAACAAAAGAAGAGAAATTCATCTCCTCTCAAACCCTCTTTAAAAGGCAAATATTAAAGGTTCAAGACATATGGAAGCAGAAGCCAAGTCTGTCGAATATATTTAGTTCAGGATTGTTGGTATGTTGGTTATTTTTCTTATGTATATATACTAGTTTATAATATAAAAAGTGTCACAAATAACTTATCAAAAGTTCATCACACTCAAAGTACCCAACGCATGAAGAAACGAGTGAGTGCAGAATGTATTTAATGATTTGTTGAACAATTTTCTTATTAAAACAATACAATTTACATTTCTTAAGTTTTTTTGCCTTTAAATTTAAAGTCTTTTATTGCTTTAATTTCCAACATCCTTGTTAATTATTTCTGTCGAACTAGGCAGTTTTCTTCATCTTAAGACAGTTTTCTTCGTCTTTTTCATAAACAAACTCATGAATATGATAAGCATTCAAAGTTTTCTCGAATAAGAATACACAACATGTCCTAGGATTTCTAGTTGTTCTTACAAGTAACCTTTAAGACTGGCAATCTTGTTTACCAAAAACACTGGTAAACACCACCACACCAGTTTATAGCCTTTTGTGCATATTCTCTCTCTGGTTTCTATAGGACGTAGTTTCTCCTCTCATATTCTCACATAAACGTGACGCTTCTTCTCACAAACAAATTGGACGCCATATCAGAATTGATTGTGAACACTAAAGAACCTAGAACAGAATAAGTTCATTGTTCTAGAGTTTGAAAATTATTAACGGTGTTTTTTTATGAAATTTTGATTTGGATTAAAACTAAAATTATAAATGTTTGTTGCATTCAAGTTATAACAAACCAAACTAAGCATGACTATTTATTTCAATAACAGCAAGAATATAACAAAAAAAATATAATCTAAATTCTTTTTTTTAATGAAACCAACAACGATCTTTATCATAAAAAAAATTGTTTAAGCGTATAATTGGGATAATGATAAAGTAAGTACAAATATACTTATCTAGTTTGTTACACTTTTTAAATAATAAAGGAAAAAAAAACAGACATATATATATATATATATATTCATATCGTGTTTTTATATTTGTTTTAATATTTAAATTTATTCTTATTTATTAGTTACATGTGTTATTTGTATTGAAAATTAAGGGTATTTTTGAAAAGAAAAATTCAGACCAAAAGTGCTGAAAGGAGCGGACAACCAGGATCGAATAGTATTATGATATGTCGTTTAATTAATTTGTGTTTTATTAAATTTAATTTTTATTTCTTTAATTTATTTGTGTTTAATTAATTTTATTTTTAATTACATAAAATAAAAAAGTGGGAAGTATACTACTGGCGAAAAACATTACCCGCGGATATATCTGCCATTAGTACTGGGACAAATTTTTGGTAGGACATGCGTCAGTAATGTTATTTGCACCTGTAATACGAGGGAATTTGTTTTGTCGCCAATCCGTTAGTAATACGACTTACTGATGGATTTTTTTATTCTTAAAGGTTTAATTCCGCTAATAAAAGGCAAAATTTTGTAGTCATTTAACCTTATTCTATGAGTCAATCCAATATCATCATACTCTTTATCAAGAGTATGTTACTATAATACTTAAACATGATAAACCTACTCGTGTAAAGTTTTTATTTATTTGCTCTAAAAAAAAAAGTTTTTATTTATTTAATGCTTAAAGTGTTAACTGAATTTTGTTAGAAAAAAGAGTTAATCGACTTTGTTTTTTGAAGGAGGAGTTAATCGACTTTAAGTTTGGTTTGTAAATAAAAATATTCAAATTTAGTTTGTCACAATTTTTTTATAGTCCAGTTTAAAAAAAAAATCTAACTGAATAAAAGGTTCAATTCAATTTTTTTGTGTCCGAAGTTCGAACTTCAATCCCTACATATAATATGCAATATTCCCTACCAATTAAGTTAAACTCATGGAAATAATTCAATCTTCATTTATTATAACATATAGACGAATTTATTCGATGTATAAAAATACCAAAATAAGTCTTTATTTATTTATTTTTTTGAAGGAGAAAATAAGTCTTTATTATTATTATTATAAAAAATTGAATTTATCCCTTGATTTTTTTTTTTGAATTATAAGTTTTAGTAGAAAATAAACAGAAATAAAAGTAACAAACTCTTCTAAAAACAGAATAAACCCTTCCCTAAACCCTTTCTTTTTCTTTGTTCACTCTTTCTCTCTCTGCACTTCGGCTGTCACTTAGAATAAACCCTTTGTTTTTTCTTCAGGTCAGTTATCATGTTCCTTCTTTTTCCTATTCGTGTTCTTTACCTGTTTATTCATAATCTCTTTCACTTGCTTATTTTCAATTTGTTCTATTGTCTTTTATGAAGGAATGGAAAATTTTCGTTCATGATTACATAACTACCGATGGATCCTTCTGAGCCTTCATCTCTTTTCTCAATATTGTTTGTTTCGTTTTGTTACTTCCTATGTTGTTTCGCTTCTTTGCTTCTTTTAGGTTAGATTTCAAAAACATGATACAAAGTCGCTGCATCTTTATTTTTTATTTTTTTTATACCAGATAAAATAGTGAAAAGGGGTACTGCATAGTGTGAATTTAAGGTTGTTATGTTGATTGATGTATCAGTATGCTCACCTGATTTTTTTCTCTATCGGTATGCTCTCCTGATTTTTTATAAAAGTTTGTGTTAATATATCTAGGTCAATTTTTATTTTTTTTTAGGAAATATCTAGGTCAAATCTTGAATTTCAATTATTACGTATCCTTTTTTTGAGAGGAATAAAAGTATAAAACTATTGCATTTCATTTATCAATATGTATTCAAGTTTTTCTACCCAAATTTGGAAACCAGGTGATAACAGGGCGGCTTTAGCTAAACTATTATAAACCTTGTTTGATTGTCTTCGTACAAAGTCGACACTTGAATTTTCATACAAATTAATACAAAGAGATTTACAATGATCAATGATGTTCCCAAATTTTGTAGCATCACAGTTTTGAGAATAAAAGCTATTCACCACTCTCTTTGCGTCTAGTTCAAAATCCACAGGTCCTAGATTAAACTCATGAACCAAGAGTTTCTCAAAAAAGATGCATCAATATTACATTTAAAATGACATGTGCTTGGCTTCACCCATTTAACGGTGTACTATGCTATGTATCATGACTTCATAATGTCAAAATCTTTTAACGGTGGTTTGTTTTTCATTCATTTACTAGCTATTAATTTTGTTCTAATGAAAGATACATATGCTAAAACAAACAATTTATTTCCTTAACTCCCATAGTGAGTTTTTTTTTTTTTTTTTAAGAAACATGCTCACCTTTCTCTTTCCTCGCTCATTGAACCTTTTTTTCCTCCACATATTGATATTGATAAGGAAAATAGAGAATCTTTTTACTTATATCACATTCTCATCGATTTTTTTTAGCACGAAATCTCACTGACTAAACAATTAAAAATTCTTCCCTTCAGAAAATGTGTTCTTTATCTATTCATAGGACATATGATCTCTTTTCACTTTTGTTGTTTTCTTTATTTTATTTTGACAAGTACATGTAGTCAATTTTTCATGTTAGTTAATGTACTTATTCAACCAGTGGAATTTTAAAATTTTATTATGTATCTCAGTTTTTAAATTGATTTTCTTTCATGGTGATACTTTACTATTTTTGTTTATGGTACAATTTAGATTTGTTTTATACCCTAGGAAAACAAATTTGCGTTTCAAAATTGCAATCCAAATTTACATTTCATCTCATTATATCTATATGTTTATGGTTTTTATTTTTCTTCTAACACATTGTTCTTATCATTGAAAAATTCTAACCATTGAATTTATTCTCAGATGGAAGGCCCTAGCAATTCTGATGTAGGTGATGGAGGAGAGAGTGTATCGGTAACTCAATATTATACTCCATATTGGAAGAAGATGTTACTTAAATCAGGTCTTCGACCTCTCAATATCGATTTGTTTCTTAGCTCTGATGATGATACTAGTAGCTCGGTGGCTTCTACAAAGGTGGACTGTGAAACACCTTTATCGTCTTGGGATTTCGAACCTGAAATTGATATCAACTTAAAAGAGAACTATGTTGATATAGAAGAACAAAACGAGTTTGTTGGGGTGGAAAACACAGATGATGGTTTATTGTGGGAGATGGACAATAGAAGTTACGATGATTTGAACAAAAAAATTATTGAAACGGAGGAAGAGCTAAGGGTTACAAATTCAAAGCTTCGACTTTCAGAAGAAGAGAATATAAAGTTGAAGGTTCAAGTTGGAAATGGTGAGGGTCAACTAGATAATGTGAGCGAAGAATTGAATCTAAAAAAGAAAGAGTTGAGGAAACAAAAAGAGCTTTTAGAAGAATTTAATTTGAAAGACGAGGAGTTGCAAAAAAAAAGTGCTAAATTGAGCACTCATATTCCAGAGTATATTCCAGAGTATGTCTCCAACATTACAAATTTGGTAAAACAACTTGAGGTAGCCAGCAAAAAGCTCAAGATATCAAAAGCTGAAATTGAATCTTTAAGAAATGAACTGGGGAGTAAGTCAAATGAGACTCATCAATTGCAAGGTCAACTTAAAGTGGCACTGGAAAATATGGCTAAATCAGAATTGGAGCTGGTTTCAGAGAGAAAGAAGAATCAAATGCTAGGAGATTTGGTTTCGGTGTACGAGAATAATGAAACTGACCATAAGCAAGATGTGCAAAAATTGAACTCGGAAATGCTTGATTTGCAAGCTAAGTTCTCTTTGGAGAAAGATGAACTGAATTTTGATATTGCAAGTTTGTCAAAAATGAAAATACAATTGACCTCTAAACTAGAGTTTTGTGAGTCTATAAACAAGGAATTAGAAAACAAATTACGTAAATATGAAGCTGAAAAATTGAAACAAGAAGAGATGCATGCTACTCAACAAATGGTTCTGCAAGATGAAATCAGTTCTTTGAGGGAACTTGGTCAAAGAATACATGATATAGAAGATGCGAACAGGGAATTGGACATGGTAATGATTGAAAGAGATGAAGCCGATGTCAAGATTGATAAGCTTAAGGTTGAGATATGCTCTTGCGACGATCAAATTACCAATACAAAGACATACATTCGCGATCTTAAAGCATCATTGAAAGAGCAGGTGATCAAGAGTAGAACTATATTTCTTCAACAAAACAAAAAAAAAAATAGTAGATCATATAGTGTAGTAGAATTTGAACTAATCACTTGTATTTCGCAGTACACCATTTCTTATAAAGTGTTATTAAATAGCGGTTATTGTGGCGCTATAATCTTGTTGTAGAATAGTTGAATTTGAACAAACCGTTATTTTCTGCGATTTGCAATTGACAAGATTAACTAGTTACTACTATTTATTTATATATGTACATGTATGTTTTCTAACCAAATTATTTTATACATTGTTAGATTATGTTTTTCATCTCAAAACTTGATGTCATCAAGAGTTCAAATTCTGATACCTACATTATGTTTGAGGAGGCAAAAAAAGAGGACTTGAACTCTCAGTTGCAAACGCAAGCTGCTCAAGAATTCAGAACGCCGCATATGGGATCTATAATAGCAAAACAAGAACAAGGTGCTGGAGCTGATGGAGCACAGCCTGAAGAGGAAGAAGAGGTTGATGAAATTGGCGGCATGCAGGCCCAAAATATTGAGATGGTAATGATACAGGCAGGAGTGTCAAGAAGCAAGGCTGTCAAGGCTCTCAAGACTCACAATGGGGACATTGTTGATGCCATGCTGGAACTAATTAATTTTGATTTATGATTTATTTTTATTAATGATTTTGGAACTAGTGTCATCATTAACAGATGACTTGGTTTACTTATAACCTTATGATCAATGTTCATATTTTTCTACTGTCTGAGATGTTTGCAAATTCTTTTTTGGCAGTTTAAGATGTTTTACTCTTACATTATTTTTTGGTTTTCGGGTTGGTATGCGTGGTGCATTTAAAGGCTCATATCCCTGAACCTTTGTAAAATGGGAGGACACTAAGTTTGATGGGAGTGCGCGATCTCTACAATTATTATGCAAATAGAAATTTATTCGGAGATAATATGATTAATCTCTTGTTGCATTACAAGACACAAACACCTATGGAATTCAACGTGACACGGTAGTGTTGGTGTCTAACACTCATATGCCATGCTGGAACTAATTAATTTTGATTTATGTCAACATCGTATCTTTGTTTTGACGCTTCATAGATCGATGTTGGTCACCAATGTGACACTTTTTTGACAATTATCGAACAATTCAAACAAATATCTCAAAATATTTTTTAATAACGTCTTTGTCTCATGAGGTTTTTCTTATTATTCTTGTGTGTCCACACGCTTAGGCTTTGTTTGCAAGTTTGGACGGGAAGAGGAGGGAGGGTTTTGAGGAGTTTATTTACTTTTTATCCTTTTTAATAATATTACCTAAATTACTAATTTAAAAAAATAGTTAAATCTCATTAAAATAGGAACAACCTCAATGTAACCAGAACAATATTATCTATAACAATGTATAAAGAACCCATGATATAAAAATAGATCAGATTTTTTGCATGCCTTTGATTTCTGTGATTATTATCCAGATATGTTGAGTTCTGCAGGTTTCAAAGATACGATGACGCGTCTGTTAGGAAACCACACACAATTTCCCCATAGTCGGATTAAGTGGAAGTGAAATAAATGCGGAATAATAACACACCAAAATTGTTAACGAAGTTCGACCAATAATGCCTACTCTCCGGACTGCTGTTGATCTCTTTAATAAAAAGGGAAATATATGTGTTTACAAACACTCACAAAATCTCACTACCCACAACCCAATTACACCTAAGAATTTTCTCTAAAATTCTCACACTGAATTTTTCTCTAACTCTCTATTGATGTAATTCACTCACTTGTGTTGTTGTGTTTTTGCTTCTGATGCTTCTTCCTTTAAATGCACCTCTATTTATAGAGGTAATGAACAGTGAAAGTTGCAAAACTATGCAATCCTTTCACACCAAAGTCATCTAACAAAAGTGTGAAACCTATGTATGAATGCTATGCTTTCAAACTTAGCAAGCTATGTTTCTGCACCAAATTATACCATAGGCTTACTATTTGAAAGAAAAATGCAACCTACAATAAATGCATGAGACTTTGTGTGACAATTTGCTTCAGCAAATTGCTTTGGCTGGTTATCCCACGTGCATGTGGGTCCCTACACAATGTTCACCAACAACGTCGATGTTGTTTGAATATTTGTCGCAATCTTTGTGGCTGACTTCAGACTGCTTTAGAATCCTAGTCACTCATATGATTGACATTGGACTAATGGACTCGAAATAGTCGGTGTTGTTTGTTGCCTCGTTGTAGGGAGTTGTTGGTTCTTGGATCATTTATTTGTTGACGGTCGGCTCATACGCCAGGTAGCTGACCATTGTTTAACGTTATCATTGGAGGTTGGATCGAATGTGTGGCTTAAAATGATTATAATGCTCGTTTGGGTTGTCCTGCACATTTGTGTGAATTTATTGGGTTAGGTTTATGTCCCCCAATTTTTTTATGTATTTTTCTCCTTTTTTTAGTAATATATATGAGATCTTGACACAACATCAGAAAATCACATATTCTCTTTCTTAGTGTCATTATGCTTTTGCCTTATTAAAAAAATATATGATAAAATTCTGAAAACTCATTAATATTGTCAAAATATAAACATTAATATAGTGTTTCTATTGGATAATTTTTTATTTTATATGCAAAACACCGTTCAATGTTTTCACCGCACCCGTTGCAGATTTTATGTGATTATATATGCATAAATAAATTTTTATGTACATATATGAGAAAATCGATATGATAAAATTTTGGAAACTCATGACTATTTTCAAAATATCATCATCAATGTAGTGTTTCTATTAAATAACTTTTTATCTTATATGCAAAACACCGTTCAATGTTTGCATCACATTCGTTGCATATTTCATGTGTTTTATCTGCATAAACAAATTTTTGTGTGAATATATGAAAAAGTTGATATGATAGAATTTTGAAAACTCATTAATATTGTCAAAATATAAAAATTAATATATTGTTTCTATTGAATAACTTTTTATTTATATGTAAAACATCCTTCAATGTTTGCACTGCACCTGTTGCAGATTTTATTTGCTTATATATGAATAAATAAATTTGTATGTACATATATGAGAAAATCGATATGATAAAATTTTGGAAACTCATAACTATTTTCAAAATATCACCATCATGGTGTTTCTATTAAATAATTTTTTATTTTATCTTTAATGCACCGTTAAATATTTGGCCCGCACTTGTTGAAGAAATTTTTTATGTTTACATATGTTTCTCCAAAATACCGTTATATATTTACGCCACACTCATTGTAGAATTTATGTGCTTATATCTCCAAAATCAAATTTTATGTATATCGATATGAGAAAGTTTTTTTTTTTTTAAGGGACCGATATGAGAAAGTTGATATGCTTAAATTTTGAAAACTAATGGTTATTTTAAATAGGGTTAATAGTGTTTTTCACCCCTGTAATATATGTCATTTTCGATTTTCACCCCTATAAAAGTTTCGGTTTGATTTGCATCCTTGTAAAACTTTTTTTTCCGGAAAACACCCCTCTCCCATATGACTGTGTATATTTGCTGACGTGGTACACTATGTGGCATGCTGACTGTGCATATATGCTTATGTGGCGTGCTGACTATATAATTAATTTTATTTTATATTTTTTAAGGGTACACATGGCATTTGTAACTATTTTTTTTATAAAAATTATAATATAAATTCATTTATATTAATTTAGAAATAAAAATAATTTAAAAAATTTGAAAATTATTTTTAGAAAATAAAAAATTCAGGAATTATTTTTTATTATGAAAAATATTTTCCAAATTTTATATTTTTTGTTTAAAAAATGAACTTTTTAATTTTGAAATTTTCGTAAAAAAAATGATTTTTATTCTAAAATTTTTATTTCAAAAAATATTTTATAAAAATCTGGAATAAAATCTTTGAAAAAAAAATTTGTATCCAGATTTTTAAAAATAAAATATTTTCAAGAATTTTTTTTTGTAGAAAATATTTTTTTTCGAAAAAAAAATCTGACTTTTTTTTTTAATTTTGAATTTGTTTTTTCTAATTTTACCTCTTTTTATTTTGAAAATTAAACTCCAGAATCTTTAAAAAAAAATTAATTTTGAAAAAAAACCGAATATTTTTTATGATTTTTTTAATATTTGAATTTCGAAAGAAAAAAAACTGAAAATTTCAAAAAAATCTTATTGTTTTTTCTGATTTTTTAATATTTGAAAAAAAAAAATTTCGATTTTTAAATTTTTTGGAAAAAAATCTGATTATTTTTTGGATTTTTTTTTATTTTTGAAAATTAAATTTCAGATATTTTTAAAAATAAAATCTAATGTAGACAATTAAAAAAAAAAAGCCAAATCAGCGCCTTATATGCATATTTGATGAGTTGGATGGAGGAGAGGTGTTTTCTGGAAAAAAAAGTTTTACATGGATGCAAATCAAACCGAAAATTTTATAGGGGCGAAAACCGGAAATGACCTATATTACAGGTGTGAAAATTACTATTAACCCTTTTAAATATATTAACATTAATGTAGCATTTCTATTAATGTTAATATATTTAAAATAACCATTAAAATTAAAAGTATTTGAAAGACTTTTTAATTTTGCATCCAAAAAATAAATATCGGTGAAAATTTGTTATATTCACCTATCCGTGGAAGTGCATATTAGCTACAATTTTTTGTTTTTAATTTAAAAAAATAATAATGTTTTAAAAGTATTCCAAAGAGGAAAATTTGTTATATCTGTGGATAGTTCTATAATATTTTTGTTTAAGTCATTTTTTTAAAAACAAATAAATTGATTTCATAGATATTTGTGAAAATTTGTTAGACTTGTGATGAACATTATCCGTAATTTTTTTTGACAAATAAATTGATTCCATAGTTATCCGTAAAAATTTGTTAGACTGATGAACATTATCCGTAATTTTTTTAATAAATTGATTAATTTGTTAGTTATCCGTAGAAATTTGTTACAGTTTTTGATGAACATTATCTATAATTAATTTTAATTTTTTAAAAAACAATTCAATTAAATTTTGTAAAATGACCATCCTACACATAAAATTAAGGAGATATACTTCAAATCTCGTTTATTGTTGGTAGAAAAATAGAGAGGAAATATAGGAAAAAATAAAGCAGAAGATTTAGGAAAATCAATGTTTGTTGAGAAAAAGGGAGATAAACCCAAGAAGGTAACAATATTTGTTTTTTCTGAAACTATATAGGAGTAGATTTTTCTCCTATTTATTTTCTTAATATAACTCTTTGTTTGTCACATGCGGCCTTCAGTCGTGCAACCTAGTCTGTGATATTCTCTCTTTAATCATTAGGTCAGTGAACACTATATCATATCGATTTCTTCACCTTCTCTTTTTTAATTTGTTTTGCGGTTGTTTAATTACGTATTTACTCTTGCTTGAACTCTTATAATCGTTAATACCAGTGATTTACTCAACCAGGTAATTTATCTTTACGTTTGAAACCATAGGATTTTGAATGTGGGTATTTAATTTGTTTGTTTCACGATGATAACTAGTTTACATCGTTAATTTTAGGATTCTATTTTAGACTTACATTCATATCATAGGATGAGAATAGTAATAAGAAGAAAAAAGAAAGGTGATGATTGTTAACTAAGTTGCTTTCAAATTGCAATCGTGATTTATAGTTTAGGTTATATCAACCTATTTAGACACATCAATTTTTAACTTTCAGATCATGGAAGTTTATAATATATAAATTACTTTTAGAAAGGAAAAAAACTGTTTGTTCACCTGTATGATTGTTCTTTCCGGAGTGATGATTTGAAGGTATTGGTATGGGATTTTTTCTACCAAATTGATTTGCGAATGATGAGTGTTGCAGGTGTAAAAGAAATATTACAATAGGCTTCATTAATTCTAAATATGATTTTTTTTCATGACTAGGAATAACACTAGTTAATATTAGAATCAATAGTCAAGATTAGAAGTAATATTCATAAAAAAAATTCTTTGATTTTTAGTTCTCTAGAGTTTTATGTCCACATTTTTTGTTTCTGCACTTAAGTTAGGTCGTAACTAGTCTACCCTTTTGATTTTTGAATGAATTTTTGAATGAATATTTATATGAGAATCATTCCCACATAAAATAGATTGTTTTAACAAAACAATTAATTATGAATTTTTAAGCTTCAAGAACATAAATATTCATATTTAATTTACCCTTGTTAAAAAAAATTAAACTTTTGCAAAGAGAATTCTATAATGTACTAAACATGATTGTGTGAAAAAAATCAAAATTTCGAATACTTAAGCAAGACTAAGAGTGATGATGGAAAGTTTTAAAGGAGTAAAAGTTGAAGAAAATTTTTAAAATGACTGAAACAAAAAATTAGAATATTTAAAGACACCTAAAACATAATTAACTCTTAAAAAATATTTGTAAACATTTAACTCTAGAATTTATAAATAAACTCTTTATTTGTGGATTTAAGAGAAGTAAACAAAAATGAGACCTTGTACCTTATCATTTATTTAATTTAAACCTTGGCATCCGGTTTAATTATCGACTATTTTTTTAGTAGGTACAATCTCACTGCTTGCTCGTAGGGCTCTAACTTTGTATGGACTTAATCCAACAAAATTAATATCATAGAGAATTGAATCCTTATTATTATTTTTATTTAAGAGAAGTAAAAGAAAAAGGTGGTGCCCTTTTAGAGTCACATGCAAATCAAGCAACATAAACGAGTGAACCATCAAATTTGTCCCTGAATTTTCACGAGTCGGCCAACTTCATCCCTCAATTATGCGAAATATCAACTTAGTCCTTGAATTTGTCAGACGTCCATCAAAAAAGTCCCTCCGTCCAAATGCTCTGTTAGCCATGCTGAGCTGTCGCCCTGCACGCTGAGTTGTCTTGTACGCGTGGCAAGAAGGAAGCCACGTGTTCAGGGACTAATTTGATTGAATTGGAAAAAAATTGAGTTTTCACTTTTCAGTTTATTTTTTCTGCTTTTTCCATTTTGCCCCTGCATTACCCATACCTCCTTCTTCACATTTCAGAACATCAAAAACGTCCTTGACCCTTCTTCTTCCAGCTAAAACTTCCTCCATTTTCACCCCTCCAAAATCATCATCATCTCCGGCGATTCTGACGTTTTTGAAGTTTGTGTGTTTGGCTGTGATTAAAGGTAACACATTTCCTGTTGTTTATCAAGTTTTTGTGTTCGTTCGTATTCACCCTGTTTTTGTCCGTTTTTTTGTGTTTTCGTTTTAAGTTTTGATCATGTTGTTTATTTTGTTTTTGTGACCGTTGATGCTCGCCTTCTTCTTTGTTTGTGTTTGTTGCGTTTTTGAGACAGTTGTTTTCAAGGATCAATTTGATATCTGATTAAACAAT